>ENA-UERK01001144-UERK01001144.1-human-gut-metagenome-genome-assembly--contig:-NODE-1144-length-20299-cov-6.741569_pt1 | contig 20299 bp, 19 predicted proteins | sample MGYA00242957_ERZ507957 | MGnify/ENA primary metagenome ERZ507957 (study PRJEB26167, sample SAMN06115538) | human gut metagenome | host: Homo sapiens | place: China:Heilongjiang | collected 2015-11-06... | reverse complement strand
ATTTTGTTTCTAAGGCAACTTTTTGTGATAGATTAATAATATAGAGGGATTAACTCAACTATTCACAGATTACACTAGGAGATATATTAAATGTCAGAATACTTGACTAAAGAAGAAATTAAACAATGGAGAAGTTCATTAGAAAAAATTACTTTAGAAGAATTTGCAGCTAGATTAGGAAAACAAATTGAAGAAGCTAAACACACAAACGATTTAGTAGACATCGTGTTAAAAGGTAAACCTTACACATCTTCATCTACTGAAATGTCATCTTCAATTCGTTCTGAAAAGATTAATACAATTGCTGAAAAAGCAGTAGAAAAAGAACGTCAAATCGTTTCTGCTCAAAAAGCTCAAACAAAAGCTACTCCAAAGGTTGCTGAAGTTAAAACTCAAAAAGCTGAAAAAGAAGTTAGAAAACAACAACCAATCGTCAAAGAATCTGCACCTGCATCTTTAAAAGACGAAGTTCAAATCGTTTTCAAAAAAGCATTAACAGACAGAGAACAATTGGTATTCGACTATTTCTTAAAAAATAAAAACCAAATTGTATACGCAAAAGACCTTGCAAACTTGTTGAGCTTACCTAGAGATTATGTATATAAATACATCAAAAACTTAAGAGCGAAAATCGACGGCGAAAATTTGAAAAATGCTGAAGCTGGCGGTTTCATGTTATCAGTTTAATTAAGATAAAATGGAAGTTAAAACATTAAATTTATTAGATATTTTAAATAAATCGCAGGTGCTTTATTCAACTGATTATTCAGGAGAATACCAAGCCCCTGCTGATTTATTAGAAAATATTTTAGAAAATTCTGGTTCAGAAGAACCAATTTTCAACGGTATAATGTTTTTACAAAAAACTTCTAGTCGTTCTTATCTTGTAGTTGACGGTATTAAGCGTATTATTCAATTTAGCTTATTACTTCACGCTCTTTGCGAATGTTACAAACTTACAAACGAAAAGAACAATCATGCAATTGAACTTATAAAAAAAAGATATTTATTCTTTGGTAAATATACAAAAATACATTTACACGGTTACGAAAAAATTATCTACGAAAAACTTGTTAAATACGAGAGTATGACCCAAGAAGAAAAGCAACACCCTATGTTTATCCAGCTTCACGAATATTGGGCAAAAATTAAAATGAACAATATTTCTGCGGTTAAACTTTTTAACGAAATCAAAAAAGTTAACATTTTGGCTTGCGTTTATGAAGACTCTGAAATCGAAAATAGGGACATTTACCAATACTTAAACTGCAACAACCCTAACATAGAAGAACTTTTATTAATCACTGATTTTATAAAAGAACACTCAAAAAACGGCTTAAAGGCTTGGTATAACCTTTTAGACTTGTATAAAAATGCGGATTTAAAAGATTACTTTAAATTTTTCATAAGGGATTTTTTAACTATCCAAAGAAATGGTATTATCCCTAAAGCAAACGAATTGTATATGAGCTTTAAACGCTACTACAAACGCTTTGCCCCTAATATGAATATTGAAGATTTCTTTAAACATATTGAAAAATTTGCAAAATATTACATCAAAATTTTACAAGCTGATTTTGCAAACGAAAAAATTAAATCTCTTGTTTCAACTATAAACGAAGGCAATATGCAAGAGACTTATCCGTATTTGTTGGAGGTTCTTGATGACGTTGAAAGCGGTAGACTTACAGAAGAAACCCTAATCCAACTTTTGAATACAGTTATTGCATTCATTAATGAACAAAGAAGTGGTAATTTTTCAAGCACAATCGACTTTGCAAACCTTAGCCACGAAATTAATCAAAGAATTTAATTAAAAACTATTTAAAATTACTTACATCTTGGATTTTGTTCTGTTGGTGTTTTTCCATTTGGACATTTTTGATCTTTTGTTAATTTTAAGTAGTCCATATTATCATAATCAATTATCCATCCTGATGCTGAAAATCCAGACCCTGCAGTTAATTCAGTCAAATAACTACTAAATTCATTTTTGCGCATAGGAACAAAATCATTATCCGCCAATTGAAAAAGAAAAAGATCTTTTCCATATTGATTAGGACCTTTAATTGGACCGTCTATATCAACAAATGCAGAAATACTCGTAAAATATATAGATGTACCATCAGCTGTTATAAATTTATAAACACTATTATCTCCATCATAGTTCTTATCTTCAACAGCCCCTATGGATTTTACTTTTGCACTTGATAAACAACCTTTATTGACTTCCATTTTACAGTTTTTTGAGACCTTCATAAATTCGGTTAAACGTTCACCGAATCTAGCTGTTTGTGCAACTGCGGTTGAATCTAATTGTTTCCATTCCTCAACAGGTCCGTAAACTACTTGAGCACGACCTAGAGCGTCATTAAGGTTTGAATATATCTTTTTAACCTTTGCTACTTTTTCTTTATCTGCGGTTGACGAGTTTAAATTTGGAATAGTCAATGCTGCGACAACACCAATAATACCCATTACTATTAGGGTTTCCGCAAGAGTAAAGGCAAAGGCTTTTTTGAATATTTTATCACCTTGAATTCGTTTCAAGGTCTCTACACCACGAGATTCTGAACCAAGTTCAGAATGACATAAGGGTTTATGTTCAATTTTATTGTCACCCTGAACTCGTTTCAGGGTCTCTGTAACATTTGAGGCTAAAACAAATTCAGCATGACGTAGGATTGTATTTCTTATTTTACGCAACAAAAACATTAAATTAGACTTTGAATCAAAAAGTCTAAAAGTTGCGTAATTACTAGTGTTTACCCCCCCCCCGAACGTGAGAGCGTTTATTTTCAATACTTTCAGCCATATACTCTTCTCCTTATTTTTTATTCAGTATAAACTATTTTTTTGTATTTTTCAAGTAGAAAATTTTATTTGTTACTGGAATGTTTACAAGATTCTGAACCAAGTTCAGAATGACAGCAAGGTTTATATCCAATTCTTATGTTACCCTGAATTGCGGATTTTCGGCAGGGTGAAACAAAGTGTAACCCGTAAGTTGGAGTGGGACGTTACTCCCACGACAACCCGAATAATCTAAGAGTATTTCAAGGTCTCTTTTTTTGCTTTACGCCAAAGTTGGTCAAATTCTTCAAAAGAATATTCAATCAAAGGTTTTGTTGCCAATTCTTCCATTTTTCTAAAACGTCTTTCAAACTTTCGGTTTGCTGAAATTAAGCATTGTTCAGCATCCAGCTTATGCCAACGAGCCAAGTTCACTATTGCAAAAAGAATATCACCCATTTCATCTTCCATGTGGGCATTATTACCTTCATTAACGGCTTCTTTAAATTCTTTTAACTCTGAATTTACACAATCCCAAAGTGTTTCAACTTTGTCCCACTCAAAACCAACTTTTACGGCACGTTTTGAAATCTTTTGAGCCGTCATTAAAGCCGATTGAGACTTAGAAATTCCGTCCATTTGTGAGGTGCGTTCAGTTTTTTCTTCTTGTTTTAATTTATCCCAATTAACCACAACATCGTCAGCGTTTTTAACCGTTGTGTTACCAAAAACATGTGGGTGTCGGTGGATTAATTTGTCTTTTAATTCTTTTGCAACATCTTCAATATTAAAAGCACCTTCTTCATCTGCAATCTGAGAATGTAAAAGAACTTGCAACAAAACGTCACCTAATTCTTCTCTTAAGTGAGGTAAGTCGTTTTCATCAATTGCATCAACTGCTTCATACGCTTCTTCAAGCATATTAGGTCTAAGTGATGAATGAGTTTGCTCTCTATCCCAAGGGCAACCATTTTCAGAACGTAAAGTTCTTATAACTTCAATTAATTCTTCTAAATTCTTATATTGCATAAAAAATCCCCCACAAATTTATATCCATGATACAATAAAAACTATGAAAAGAAAACCAATAGTTGCAATAGTAGGAAGACCAAACGTAGGAAAATCTACGTTCGTAAACAGGCTTGTAGGTCGCAGACAATCAATCGTTGACGATTTACCTGGAGTAACTCGTGACAGAATTTATTTTGACGTTGAATGGCAAAATAAATGGTTCACCGCTATCGACACAGGCGGAATTATTCCGAGTGACGAAGACGAAATCATGGTTTCAATTTATGACCAAGCTAAAATTGCCTGTGATGAAGCAGAAAAAATTATCTTCATCGTTGACGGTAAAGACGGCGTAACTCCTGTTGATGAGGAAATCGCAAACATCTTACGTCAAACTAAAAAAACTGTATTTTTAGCTGTAAACAAGGTCGACAGTCCTGCTCAAGCACTTTACACAAGCGAATTCTATTCACTTGCACTTGGTGATCCAATTGGTATTTCGGCACTTCACGGCTCTGGCGGTGTTGGAGATTTACTTGAATTGGTTACAGAAGATTTTGAAGCTGATGACGAAATTGAAGAAGAAACCGACATTAAACTTGCAATCGTTGGGAGACCAAACGCTGGTAAGTCTTCAATTGTAAACGCTCTACTAGGCAAAGAAAGAGTTATCGTCTCTGATGTTTCTGGCACAACTAGAGATAGCATTGATAGCAAATTCACATACAAAGAACAAGATTTTACTATCATTGACACCGCTGGTATTCGTAAAAAAGCGAAAGTTGATTACGGTGTGGAAAAATTTGCCGTAGACAGAGCAATCAATTCAATTAAAGATTGTGACGTTGCAATTCTTGTTCTAGATGCAAAAGAAGGTATTGCGGATCAAGATAAAAAAATTGCATCAATCATCACAGAAGCTGGAAAAGGCTTAATCATTGCGGTAAACAAATGGGATTTAATTGAAAACAAGCAAGCTAACACAACTAGCCAATTTGAAAAGAAACTTGAAAATGAAATTCCATTTTTAAGCTATGCTCCAAAAATTTACATCAGCGCAGTTACAAAACAACGATTGAACCAAATTTTTGAAAAATCAATAGAAGTTTATGAACAATGCACAAAACGTATTTCAACAGGTTTATTGAACAAGGTTGTAAACGAAGCATACTTATTAAATCCGCCTCAAAGCGTTAAGAATAAGCGTTTAAAAATTCTTTACACAACTCAAGTCAATGTTAAACCACCAACATTCGTTATTTTTGGCAACAACGCAGATTTAATGAAGGATCACTACAAGCGTTATATTGAAAATAAACTTCGAGAAGCGTTCGGTTTCTTTGGAACTCCAATTAGAATTTCAGTTAGAGAACGCTCTGATAAGAGAAAATAATACAAGAAGTCGGATTTGTTGAAACAAATCCGACTTCTTAAATGAATGTTTTGCATTAAATCACAATATTTAAGAGATTCTGAAACAAGTTCAGAATGACATTATATTATATTTCTAACCTTTGCTAGTCACTGTTTTTACGGGCAACAGCAAGACCAGCTGGCAAGTCTAAAACTTCCATTTGATATTTTGGATTACCATTAATTGCATCTAAGAAAGGTTTAACCTTTTCTGCGTGAGACGTTACATTATCCGCACAAATTACAGCGCCTTTTTTCAAATGTTTATCCAATAGATTAAAGTATTCTATATATTGAGATTTATTTGCATCAATAAACACAAAGTCGATAATTTCATCTTCTGGAAGTCGTTCTAAAATACCGATGGCAGACCCTTCCTTTGTAGTAATAATATCCATTACACCACAAGTTTTAAAGTTTTCTTCTGCTAAAACTCTGCGTTTTTCATAAAATTCAATAGTTGTAAGGTGTCCACCTGTTTCTTTCAAGGCTTTTGCCAACCAAATTCCAGAGTAACCATTAGAAGTTCCTATTTCATAAGCATTTTGAGCATTGCAAATTTTAACAAGCATATTTAAGAAATTACCAGTTTCTCTTGCTACATTCCAAAATTCATTTTGAGTTTCTTCTAGTCGTTTAAATACTACTTCTGTTGTGCTATCCATAATTAAATCTTTTTCACCTTATTTGTAACTGCCAACTCACTTACAGGAATATCCATTGGCAATGTTTTTATAACTTGTTTTCTATCCAAATTCAAAACTGAATATTTGCCTGCTTTTGCATCTGTAATTATTGCCAAATTTGTGTTTGGAACTTTATATATTTTCGTAGAAAATCCATTTGTATTCAATTTTATTGTTGCTGTAATTTTATCTGTTTGAGTGTTCAAAACTTGTACAACGCTATTTTCAGCACTTAAAATATATAAATTATTAAAGTAAACAAACATATCTACAGGTTTTGGAGAAACTTCAAACTCATCAGCAAGTGTCATTGTTGCATAATCGACAATAGCAACTCTGTTTTTTGTTCTGCTTGCTAAATAAATTTTGTTTTGAGAGTACGCAATTGCAGAAACATTAGGGAAAATACCCACTTCTTTTATTGTGTAATCGTTATCTAATTCTACACACCAAACATCATTTGTTGTTTTGTCTACATAAATTATTTTCGTTGCTTTATCTGCAAGTGTAAGTTTTGTACATCTGCCATTTACTTGAATTTTTTGTTTCATTTGCATTTTGTTTAAATCAATTACGTAAATTGAAGAAGTGCTTGGGGTTGAAACATAAGCAAGTTTATTAATTTCATCTATAACAATTTCTTCGGGTTGAGCATCAAATTCAAAACATTTGATTACCGCTTCGTCTGCCAAAGAAATAACATTCATCGCATTAATATCATAAGTTGTAACCATTAAAAATCTATTTTGATAAACCTTCATATCAATAGGAATAGAATTTAAACTCAAAGCATACTCTGGTCTAGAGCTTCCTGCTGGAACTACATGAACATTTTTTGAGTGGCAAGTGATTACATACATATTTTTGTTTCTTAATTGAGGAATTGCAGAAACAACATCTTTTTTAACCTCAGTATGAACAGTCTTTTCTTCTTTTGTATATTCTGATTTAACCTTCAAAACATCTTGTTCTGTTGTAATTCTTAGCCCGCCAATAATGCCCTTAATATTTTCTGGAACAGTTAAATTTTTTGGAACTAATAAGTCTTGTGGCAAAAGACCTGTTTTAACTTCTAAAAATGGATCACTTTGGTATAAAACTGATCGTTTACCGTCTTTTTCAATAACCTTCAAAAGTACAAAATCGTTGTTTAAAACAAGAATATCTGGCATATCTTTTAAAGTTTTGTTGGCAGGAACTGATTTTTTTACCACAATTTTGTTTGGTTTAATAATTTTTGCAGGAAACAATGGCAAATACAAGTTATCACGAATTGTAATCAAACCGTCAAAACGAATTTCTGCCGCTGGTTGTTCTTTTTTAATATATCCTACAACTTCTGTCGGTAAAGTTGCCGCAGAAGCTGACATAGCACATACAAGCATAACCATAAAAGTTATTATCAGTTTACGCATTATTGAAATACCCCTTTAACTTTATCTTTTAATGTATCTTGAGCTTTTTTACCCGTATTAATTTCGTATAAACGCTTATACAGACTTCTTTCTTCATCAGTAAGTTTCGTTGGAATTTTTACGTTTATAACAAGAATGTGGTCACCTCTATGGCTTGGTCTTTGAATGTGAGGCACACCTGCACCTTTAATCTTAATCAAATTGCCACTTTGGATACCAGCTTGAATTTGGACTTTCTTTTCTCCATCAACAGTTTTAACCATAATTTCATCACCTAAAGCAGCTTGTGCTGGAGAAATTTCTAATTGAGTAATAATATTTATACCGTCTCTGTTAAAGTGCTCTGAAGGTTTTACGTGCAACACAACATATAAGTCCCCTGCAGGACCGCCGTTTATACCACAATCGCCTTCATTGGCTAAACGCATTTTTGACATATTGTCAACGCCTGCTGGAATTTTAACATCTAAAGTTTTTTCAACTTCTACACGACCTTTACCGTGACATAATTCACAAGGTTCTTCAATCTTTTTGCCTGTTCCACGACAGTCAGGACATGCTGTAACTTGTGTAAAATGTCCTAAAATTGTTTGAGTTGTTTGTTGAATTTTACCAGAACCACCGCAAGTAGGACAAGTTTTTGGAGTTGTGCCAGCTTTTGCACCGCTACCATGACAATCTTTGCATACTTCCAAGTGGTCAATTTTAATCTCTTTTTTGCAACCGAAAACAGCTTCTTCAAATTCTAATTCCACATCTACACGCAAGTCTTCGCCTTGACGAGGAGCATTTGGATCGGCTTGTCTTTGAGAAAACCCACCAAATCCGTCAAGAAATGATGCAAAAATATCATTTAAATCACCAAATCCACCTGCAAATGGACCGCCTGTATCAAAGCCTGCATTTTTCAATCCATCTTCACCAAAACGGTCATAAGTTGCACGTTTGTCATCGTCCATTAAAGTTTCGTACGCTTTACCGATTTCTTTAAATTTATCTTCTGCATCTGGTGCTTTATTTACGTCAGGGTGGTATTTACGAGCCATTTTTCTAAATGCACTTTTAATTTCATCTTTAGTAGCGTTTCTATCTACCCCTAGCGTTTCGTAATAATCTGCCATTCTTAAATAACTAACCTTTCCAACTTGTGGTTTTAAAAATGCCGTAATTTTCACACGGCATTAATTTCATACATTTATTCTGCTGAAGCTACATTTACTAATGAAGCTCTTAAAACTTTGTCACCAACTTTGTAACCTTTTTGAAGTTCGTTGATAATTGTTCCTTCTGGATGTTCGCTTGTTGGTGTTTGCATTACAGCTTCATGAAAATTAGGGTCAAATTCTTTTCCCTCAGTTTCAATAACTTCTAAGCCTAATTTTGTCAAAGTATCTTTCATTTGTTTCATAACTAGATTGAAACTGTCTTTAACTTTTTGACAATCTTCAATATTTTCAACAGCTTTTTGACCTCTATCAAAGTTATCTAGAACTTCAATAAGTTGTTTTAATGTGTTTACAGCACCATATTTCAACAAGTCTTCTCTTTCTTGAGCTTGACGTTTTCTAAAGTTTTCAAAATCTGCTGCAAGCCTGATATACTTATTGTTTAGTTCATCATATTTTGCTTGAAGTTCGTTATCTTTTGACACTTCTTTTGCTTCTGTTTGTTCAGTTTCTTTGTTTTCTTCTGCTTTTGCAGTATTGTCTAAATCCATATCCTTGTTAAATGGATTTGATTCAGTTGTTTCTTCATGTTTTTTCTTATGTGACATTTTACCCGCCTTCATAAAATATTATACAATTTTAATTATATGCCATCAATCAAGATAAACAATGAATATTTATTATTTTTTAATAATTCACTATAAAAATTATGGAAATATTAATTTTTCATTAATAAATCTCTTAATTTGAAAATTTTGAAGTATAAATGTATTATTGAAAAGTATAACTTGTAAAGTAGGAGGCATAAAAAATGAAAATTAGACCAATCGGTGACAGAATTGTAATCAAAGTTATTGAAGATACAGCGCAAACAGAAGGCGGAATCTTTATTCCAGATAGCGCAAAAGAAAAACCACAAAAAGGTGAAGTTGTAGCAGTAGGCGAAGGCAAAACTTTAGACAGCGGTGAAAAAGCACCTGTATCAGTTAAAGTTGGCGAAACTATCATCTATGAAAAATACGCTGGCAGAGATATTAAAATCGACGGCGAAACTCTAAAAATCTTATCAACATCTGATGTTTTAGGCGTGCTTGAAGCGTAAGCCGATGTGGAGTCAAGCACACGGCGACGAGAGTCGGCGGAGCATTGACAAAACATAATATCACCGCCGTTGTGAATGAAACGTAAGTGAATGAACGAAGCAATCTTTGATTGCACAGGCGGAAAAGGCGTAAGCCGATGTGGAGTCTGCATATAATAGACAACGACTTAAAATAAGAGTTATTACATTATTCGTAAAGGAAAAAGGATATGGCTAAAAAAATTGTATTTCAAGAAGAAGCAAGAAAATCATTATTAAAAGGTATCGACGCAGTTGCAGATGCCGTAAAAGTAACATTAGGACCAAAAGGTAGAAATGTAATTTTAGAAAAGAAATATGGCGCACCACAAATCGTTAACGATGGTGTAACAATTGCAAAAGAAATCGAATTAAAAGACGGTTTAGAAAATGCAGGTGCTCAATTATTAAAAGAAGTTTCATCAAAAACTAACGATGTAGCTGGTGACGGTACAACAACAGCATCAGTTTTAGCTCAAGCAATCGTTAGAGAAGGTTTGAAAAACTTAACTGCTGGTGCTAATCCAATGTCTATCAAACGTGGTATTGACAAAGCAGTTGAATATTCAGTAGAAAAAATTAAATCTATGTCAAAAGCAGTTGCTACAAAAGAAGAAATCGCTCAAGTTGCAGCAATTTCAGCTGGTAACAACTCTGAAATCGGTGAATTAATCGCTGAAGCAATGGAAAAAGTTGGTAACGAAGGTGTTATCACAGTTGAAGAAAGCAAATCTTTTGGCACAAACTTAAAAGTTGTTGAAGGTATGCAATTCGACAAAGGTTACATTTCACCATACTTCGTAACCGACGCAGAAAGAATGGAAGCAGTTTTAGAAGATGCTTACGTTTTATGTGTAAACAAAAAAATCAACTTAATCCAAGACTTAGTTCCAATTCTTGAACAAGTTGCAAGAGAAGGTAAATCATTATTGTTAATCGCTGAAGATGTTGAAGGTGAAGCATTAGCAACATTAGTAGTTAATACTATGAGAAAAGTTATCAGAGCAGTTGCAGTTAAAGCTCCAGGTTTTGGTGACAGAAGAAAAGCTATGTTAGAAGATATTGCTATTTTAACAGGCGGTCAAATGTTCACAGAAGAATTAGGAACAAAATTAGAAAACTTAACTATTGATATGATGGGTACTGCAAAACGTGTTACTGTAACAAAAGACGAAACAACTATCGTAGTTGGCGATTCAACAAAAACAGCTGTTCAAGAAAGAATCTCTTTAATCAAGAAACAAATTGAACAATCTGATTCAGAATACGACAAAGAAAAATTACAAGAACGTATCGCAAAATTATCTGGCGGTGTTGCAGTAATTGAAGTTGGTGCAGCAACAGAAGTTGAATTAAAAGAAAGAAAATTAAGAATTGAAGATGCTCTTAACGCAACAAGAGCCGCTAACGAAGAAGGTATCGTTCCTGGTGGTGGTGTTGCATTATTAAGAGTTCAACAATACTTAGAAGAAAAATTAAACTCAGAAGAATTTGCTTTAGATGATGAAAAAATCGGCTATAAGATTTTAACAGCAGCTTTAGATATTCCTCTAAGATTAATTGCTAACAACGCAGGTGCATCTTCTGACGTTGTAGTTGAAACAGTTAAAGCTGAAAAAGATTCTTACGGTTATGATGCTTTATTGAACACATATACAGATATGTTCAAATCAGGTATCGTTGACCCAGCAAAAGTAACTCGTTCAGCATTAGAAAACGCAGCATCAATCGCAGCTATGTTATTAACAACAGAAGCAGCAGTTGTAGATATTCCAGAAGAAAAATCAGCAACTCCTGACATGTCAGCTATGGCTGGTATGGGCGGTATGGGCGGTATGATGTAATAGTTCATACGAACATAAAATTCCAAAAAAGGCGGTGATTTCATCACCGCCTTTTTATTAAATTTTTTATTTACATCTTGGGTTAGTTTCAGTCGGAGTACTTCCATTCGGACATTTACTGTTTTTTATCTTTAAATAATCCATGTTATCATAATCTATAACCCAACCGGATGCCGATTGACCATGTGATGTTAAATCTGTTAAATACCATGTAAAATTGCTGTCACGGGCAGGTTGAACCATATTATTGCTGATTAAGAATCTGAAAATATCAGTTCCCCATTTGTTATTACCTTTGTTAGGACCGTCTATATCAACATGTATAAATTCAGGTGAGATTGCAACTGATGTCCCGTCCGCAGTAATAAATCTGTATCCTGTTCTAGAAAGTGTTTGACCTGTTGATGTTCCATTTGCATAGTAAACATTTGCATCTTTGAAACAATCGTTCTGGTTGTTTGTACTGCAATTTTTGGAAACTTTCATAAATTCTGTGATTCGTTCTCCGATACGTTGATTTTTAGCAGTTGTATCAGTTATGTTTAGTGTCCATTCATCATACGGTCCATACACAGCTTGTGCACGTCCCAGAGCATCATCAAGATTTTGGTATATCTTTTTAACTTTAGCAACTTTTTCTTTATCTGCGGTTGAGGAGTTTAAATTTGGAATTGTAAGTGCTGCAACAACGCCAATAATACCCATTACAATCAAAGTTTCTGCCAGTGTAAATGCAATTTTTTTAGCCATAATTACTTTCCCTTTTTTTTAACGTTTAAAGTCTACTTATATGAATATATAACCATTTTTAAAACATGTCAATTCATGTGAACACATACAATACAGGCTTAAAATTTTTACTTCTACCTGTCGATTTTGCTAATAGTTCTAATTTTTCTTTTGATTCTTTAGATATTCTTAGTGAAATTTGTTCTGAAACTATAAAAACTCCTGTAATACTTTGTATTACATTATAACACATTGTAATATAATTTTATTTTTGAATTAAAACATAAGATCCTGGTTTTACTTCTTTTGATAATTGAACAATAACGTCATTATCCATTCTCATACAACCATGAGAAGCATAAGTGCCAATACTTGCAGGGTTATTGTTGCCATGAATAAATTCACCATTTGAGCCTAAATCTTTACCTGTTTTTGGGTCAATTGTTGTTAAAATTAAGATTTTTGGGCCATAAGCCTTTGGACTTTTACGTCTTTTTGTACCCGCAGGTGCTTCTGTGTATGGATAAGTTTCAATGTGAGAAACCTTTCTTAAACCAGTGCTTGTCGGTGAAGTCTTTTTACCTGAGGCAACTTGATAAACTTCAAAGGCTTTTCCATCCTTATCATATCTATATAATCTGTTTTCACTCAAATCAACTACGATTGGGGCATTTTGTTTCTTACCCGCAACTTCAATTTGTGGTGATGGAGCTTTTGCTAAAATTGCCTTATCGTGTTTATCTATTCTTTTTAGTGGTGTTTGTGCGGTTTGTTGAACTGACAAACCTTCCATTTCACTCATTGCATCAGCTTGTGTTTGAGAAGCTGAAAAAATACTACTGGTTTCCGACTGCTGACTCTTTGTTGCACCAACATTTTGAGTCATATTCGTATTAAAAGAAATTTCATTAACTTTAACCATAAATTTCTCCTTTCAATTTTCTATTATCATTGTAGCATAAATTTTAAAAAATAGGTAATTAATCTTTTTTTTGTTATAATTTCTTTAGAAACGAGGAAGAAATATGAAAAACATTTTAGTTATAAATTTTGGCGGAATTGGTGATGAAATCTTGTTTTTACCAACATTAATTTCATTAAAAAAAGAATTTCCAAAAAGCAAAATAACTTTATGTCTTGAACCACGAAGCAAGGGTATAAAAGACCTTACTGACACAATAGACGAGGTTATGCTTATCAATCCAAAAGGTAAACATAAATATTTTGAAATGTTAAAACTTATAATTAAAGCCCGTCTTGGCAAGTTTGATTTGGTAATTTCTGCCGGTGGAAACAAACTTATAAGTATTCTATTGTTCTTAACAGGCATTAAAAAACGCTATGGCTACAATACAGGTAAATTAAGCGAAAAACTTTTGACAAAAGCCGTACTTTTGAATAAACAACAATATGCCTCTTTGATGTACCACGACTTAATCCGAGATATTACAAATATAAGAACAGATGTTCCTGAAATTACACTTGAAAAAGGTGAAAAAGTTCCAAATTCAGTGCTTATCCATCCTGGAGTAAGCAAATTAAGCGTTCAAAAAAATATGATTAAAACAATAACTCCAGAAATTTGGGCAGATGTTATTAAAATTTTATTAGAAAACGGCAAACATGTTACTTTAACTGGCGGTCCAGACGATAAAGAAGTCGTAGACAAGATTTTATCAATAATTGAGCCTTTGAATAATCCTAATTTTGAAAATTATTATGGAAAAACAAAAAATTTAATGGACTTAGCAAAATTAATCACGAAATACGAAAAATTTGTATGTTCAGATTCTGCGCCACTACACATTGGCGTAGGCACAAGAACCAGAACTTATGCAATTTTTGGCTCTACTGATGATAAAAAACTTATTCCACAAGCGGATTTTGTTACTGCACTAAAAACAAATGACGACTGTCCGATAAAACCTTGTTTATGGGATCACAGACAAACAACTTGTGAAAAATTGTCATGCCTAAAGTTTAAAGCCGAAGACATAACAAGTGAAATCCTAAAGTAAGTATTAACAAAACTTAACACAAAAAGTACCGTTTTTTCATGGTTTTCAGATGTTTTAAGCCTTAAAAAGTACTAAAATAGAAAAACTGATATTTTTGTGATATGCTATTATTTGCAAACGTATTGTTTGCCTTAGAGTACACAAAAATAGAAGGAATTAAAGATTATGTCATTACCATCAGTTGCATACTTGTCAATGGAAATTGCATTAGACCAATCTTTAAGCACATATTCAGGTGGTTTAGGTTTCTTAGCTGGTTCTCATATGTTATCAGCTGGTTACTTACAAATGCCAATGGTAGGTGTTACAATGCTTTGGTCTTACGGTTATTATGACCAACGAATTGGCGAAAACGGACAAGTAGAAGTTTCTTACATTAGAAAATACTATGACTACCTAACAGATTTAGGTGTTCAAGTAGAAGTTGACACATTCGGTGAAAAAGTTAAAGTTAAAGCTTACAGAGTAGAACCTGAATTATTTGGTGCTTGCCCTGTATATTTATTGACAACTGATATCGACGGTAACAGTGATTGGGCTAGAAGCATTTCTCATAGATTATACGATGGAAATGAAAAAATCAGAATTGCTCAAGAAACTGTATTAGGTATCGGTGGTATCAAGATTTTACAAGCAATGAGATATAAGTTTGATGTTATTCACATGAACGAAGGTCACGCATTGCCAGCAGCTTTTGAATTATTAAGACAATTCAAAGGTGATATTGAAGAAGTTAAGAAAAGAACTGTATTTACAACTCACACTCCAGTAGCAGCCGGTAACGAAGTTCACTGGGTTGATACACTAATGGAAGGTGGTTTCTTTGCAGGTTGCTCAAGAGAAAAAGCTATCGAATTAGGTGGTGAAAACTTCTCTCTAACAGTTGCAGCATTGAGAATGAGCCGTATCGCAAACGCTGTATCTCAATTACATGGTCTTGTTTCAAACAAAATGTGGGATTGGGTTGAAGGCAGATGTCCTATCAGAGCAATTACAAACGCTGTAAACCTACACTACTGGCAAGATAAGAGAATGAATGGTGATAAATCATTTGAAGAATTGCTTGCTGCAAAACGTGAAATGAAACAAGAGTTATTTAAATTCATTGCTAATAAAGCAGGTAAGAGATTTGATCCAGATGTATTAACAATCACTTGGGCAAGAAGATTTGCAGATTACAAACGTGCTTGGTTAATCTTAATGGATAAAGACCGCATTACAAAATTATTAGACAATAACAAATTACAATTAATATTCGCTGGTAAATTCCACCCAGATGATGTTATGGGTAAAGAAATGTTCAACAAATTATTGAACAGATCTCACTCAATGAAAAACATGGTTGTATTACCTGGTTATGAATTACAATTAAGCGGTATGTTGAAACGTGGTTCTGATATTTGGTTAAATACACCACTAAGACCATTTGAAGCATCAGGTACTTCAGGTATGAGTGCTAATGCTAACGGTGCTTTACACTTATCAACTTATGACGGTTGGACAGTTGAAGGTACATTCAATGGTGTAAACGGTTACACAATCGAATACGAAGGATTAGACGACGAAATTCCTTGGGAAGAACGTCATTGGAAAGATCACGAATACATGATGAATGTAATCGAAAAAGAAATCATTCCAACTTACTACCATAACAAAGAAGAATGGGCTCGTATGATGCGTCAAGCAATCAGAACAGCTGAAGCATACTTCAATTCTGACCGTATGGTAATTGAATATTACAACAGAATTTATCGCTCTATCGCTCACGATACAGAAGGCGCTGGAAAAGATAAAGCTGATGTTAACTTAACAAGACCAACATTTGATGCTTGGACATTCGCTAACATCAAATAGTTGATAAAAGTCTAACTTAAAAACGGAGTTTGCAAAAACTCCGTTTTTTTATAAGTACATTGAAAATTAAATAGGGACGCCCTAACCTTACACTGCCTCACACCTTATAATGTAACAATAAGGGGCAGAAAGGAGGTCAAATGCAAAGCACAATAATAAAAAGTGCCATCAACGTACTGATAGCACTTTTACAAATTATTCTGTTATTTGTATAGGGTGTAACACGACTGATTAGGTTGTAACGGACTTAATCAGTCCCCTATATTTTCATTATAACATATTTCACAAAGATTTCAAGAGGTAGCAATGGTTTGCAAAGTTCTAACATCGACAGTTATTGGATTAGATGCTTACAAAATTGAGGTTGAAGTTGATTTAGTAAATTCACTTCCTTCAGTTTCAATTGTAGGTTTGCCTGATGCTGCAGTAAATGAAGCAAGAGAAAGAGTTCGCTCTGCAATAAAAAATTCATCTTTTTCTTTTCCACAAAAAAAAGTTGTAGTAAACCTTGCACCCGCTGACATTAAAAAAGAAGGTACAAATTTTGACTTGCCTATTGCTGTTGGAATTTTGATTGAGGAAGGTGTTATACAAGAAGAAAAAACTCAAGGTGTTGCTTTCATTGGCGAATTGTCTTTAGACGGAACTTTACGAAGCATTATTGGTGTACTTCCGCATGTTTTAGGGTTAAAAAATGCAGGCGTAAAGACAGTAATCGTACCAAAGGAAAATGCTAAAGAAGCATCTTTGGCTGACGGAATAACAGTATTAAGTGCAAACAATTTGAACGAAGTTGTAAATAATTTTATTGAAACACCTTTAGAAGTCGTTAAAACAAATGTTGACGAGTATCTTGCCAAAGGCGTTGAAGAAAGCTATTTGTACGACTTTAAAGACGTTAAAGGGCAACAAAAAGCAAAAAAAGCCTTAGAAATTGCAGCCGCAGGCGGTCACAATATGATTATGGTTGGAACTCCAGGATCAGGTAAAACACTTATGGCAAAATGTTTTGCATCAATTTTACCTCCATTAGAATTATCCGAAGCTCTCGAATTAACAAAAATTTATAGCGTATCTGGACTTTTGGCAAACAACGAGCCGTTAATGGTAAAGCGCCCATTTAGAGCCGTTCATCACACAGCTTCTGCAAATGGAATTATTGGTGGAGGAACAAATCCAAAACCTGGCGAAATCACGCTTGCCCATAGAGGAGTTTTATTTTTAGACGAAATTGTCGAATTTCCAAGAAATGTGCTCGAAGTTTTGCGTCAACCACTTGAAGATGGTGAAGTTGTTATTTCAAGAGCAAAACATTCAATCAAGTATCCCGCAGATTTTATGTTGCTTGCAGCGATGAATCCTTGTCCTTGCGGATATTTAGGCGATAAAGAAAAACATTGCACTTGTACAGAATATCAAATTAATCGTTATCGAGCAAAACTTTCTGGACCTCTTTTAGACAGAATTGATATACAAATTGATGTTCCAAGATTGACTACTGATGAACTTTTAAACACCAACACAGAGGCTGAAAGCTCAGTTGACATCAGAAAAAGAGTAATTAATGCAAGAAAAATTCAAAAAGAACGATATAAAGAGGCTGGAATACTTACAAATTCTCAACTTACAGCAGATATGGTAAAAAAATATTGCAAAATTGACGAAAGTTCAAAAGAAATTTTAAAACTTGCTGTTACAAAGTACCAACTTTCTGGACGTCGCTACGACAGAGTTTTGAAACTTTCAAGGACAATTGCAGATTTGGATAACTCTGAAATTATAACAACAAAACACATAACCCAAGCTCTACAATATAGATTTAATAGTTCTGAATATTAGCTACTTGTTACCTTTGGCTCTATTGTGCGACTTACAAAGCATTTCACAATTTTCAATACTTGTTGCACCACCGTTACTCCATGCAGTTACATGATCAGCATCCATTTCTGTCAGTTTCCAAATTTTATTTTTATTTGAATCATGCCCTATTGCACAGTAAGAGCAGTTTGAAATTCCTTTTTCTTGTGCTTTTTTAGTTTGTTTTGCATAAATCAATTTTTTGGTAGCTTCATCAAAAATTCTTACATCTAAAAGTTTTGTATCTTTGCAACCGCCTAAAATATATTCAAAAATACCTCTTTTATTTTTTACATAACTATCCTCATAAAGGATTTTTACAATATTTTCAACATTTTCAACATCATAAGAATTTTTATGGTATTTTTCATACAATGCTCCCCACTCTAAGCCTTGCATTTCTCTTTCAACACAAGAAAACACACCAGAAATCCAATCTATAACAGAATCAAAATAAGTTTTTAATTCTGTTATATCTTTATCACTTCTATGTCTGGACATATAATTATCAATTTCACCTTTACTCACCCATTTTAAAGCACATTCTAAAAAATCTTGTCTATTTACATTTCCACTAATATATGCACTCCTTTTTTGATTCTGTGCATTTCGAGAATTACTAAACTCCTCTTTTGCAAGGGTTACAAAAGGTCCTGAATATATAGCATTTCTAAGTTCTTGCATATTTAAAGGAATACCTGCAATATTTATTGTCTTAAACCACTCTTTAATTTCCGTTTCTGTTCCTTCACATTCGTATATTATAAGAGTAGTTTTCAGTATTTTTTCCTGCTTATCTTTAGATAAACTTGTAAAATATTGTTCCATTCCGTTTTCATCTTTTACTGCAAACTTTTCAACTATAAATCTACCAAGACTTGTTATTCTTTGTTGACCATCAAGCACTTCGTATTTATCATCTTCAACCTTTGTGAAATAAATCAAACCTAAAGGATATCCCTTTAAAATTGACTCAATAACTGCAACATCTTTTTTACCGTCAGCGTAGATGTAATTTCTTTGATATTCTGGTTGAATAACAAGTTTTCCATTTAAACCATAAAGACCTTTTCCCTCTAATTCGTTATAGACAAAACCTTTACATATATCTTCAATAGTAATATCAGTTCTTAAATTAGTTTTCATTATTTAACCTTTCTTTTTAATTAGAATACGTCTGTAAAGTCCCTTTCCATTTATTATATTTATATCGTCCGCAAATTTTTGACCATCATGGTAACGACTATCACCTAAAATTTCAAACTGTTCTGGACAGTATTTATCCAAAAAACTTATAGGAACACCCATAATACCGTCATAATCACTTGGAATTGCGTCTGTAAATGGTACTTCTATTGCATCATAGTTATCATATTTTTGATATCCTTGTCCTCTGACTTCTTTATGTTTTGAAAATTTAATATTATCTTCCATTGTCATTAATTGTAACTGGGTATGACGCTTACCATGTTCAATATTTGTAAACCACACTGACTGACTTCTTGCTAAAACTCTACCATTAATTATTCTATATCCACTACCCTCTTTTTTTGATTTTACTAAATCTTCTTCATCTGGAACATTAAACAGTAAATCAACACTCATTGGTGTTTTTCCCACCCAAAGTTTATTATCTTTAATTTTCTCAAAAGTTTCTTTATATGTAATACAATTTTTATTTCCAATCATTACAAATTTTTTATTTTTTTCAAAAAGCCAAGCAATAAACTCTCTAAATAAAGAAAATGGAGGATTTGTAATAATAATATCCGCTTCATCTCTTAATTTTGAAACTTCATCACTTCTAAAATCACCATCACTTTCCAAATATTCCCATTCTAAATCATCAATATTAATTCTTCCGTCACCAGTTATATCTTTAGTTAGAGTAAAAATTTTACCTAGAATATTTGTTTTATCTTTATCAAACTTAGGACTATTTTGTTCCAGTAAGGACAATTGTACATTACTTTTAAAATTTTTACTTTCTAATGCATAGCTTGTACTTATCAATTTTTTCAAACCGAATCTTTCAAAATTTTGTGCAAAAAATTTTGTAAAATTACTCCATTCTGGGTCATCACAAGGCAATAAAATAGTCTTGTCTCTAAAAACATTAGGATTATACTCTAGGTAGGCATTAATTTCTTTTTGAATATCTGAATATTGAGTATAAAATTCATCATTTTTAGCTTTTTTTGCTTTCTTTAAATTTTGATTTGCCATTTTTCTCTCTTATTATTACTAATAGTCGCATGTTACAATCAAAATTTAAGCTTTTTATCCTTTATATATATGAATTTCTATACGTCTATATGTCGGTAGATGTCTAATAGTATATAGGACATAATGATTGTATGAACGTAAATCAAGGACTTAAAAAGAGAATATTA
>ENA-UERK01001124-UERK01001124.1-human-gut-metagenome-genome-assembly--contig:-NODE-1124-length-20620-cov-31.278878_pt1 | contig 20620 bp, 15 predicted proteins | sample MGYA00242957_ERZ507957 | MGnify/ENA primary metagenome ERZ507957 (study PRJEB26167, sample SAMN06115538) | human gut metagenome | host: Homo sapiens | place: China:Heilongjiang | collected 2015-11-06... | reverse complement strand
GCTGAATATCTACACAGAGAACCGAGCTTATGCAAAACCCTTCAAAACAGAATTCGGATAAGAATCCTTTCTTTCCGGTTTGAATCTGCGTATTACCTCAAGTCGCATCGTGGGGTAAGGGGATGGTGGCTACATATTGATGTTGTGCTGTTGCTTTTTACTGAAAGCTGCTACTAACGACTCATAAATCTACCCTTAATCGTGTATTGGATGATAGTTGCGGATTTTAGGTCTAAGACCTTTCTTGTGTCTTTCAATAAACTCGGCTGTCTGTATGTTTGAGAACACATAGTTTTTGAGGTCTGCAAAGTTGGCAGTGTTGGGGTTTTCTTTCAGCACCCCGTCGGGCAGTACATCGTAGCAGAAGCTTTTTTGCAGAGACGGACTGTAGATGAAGCAACGCTTACGGTCGCGGGCCACGAGCTGGTTGTCGGCCGAATAGAACACCATGTGGCGAGGGCTCTTGAGCAGGTCTTGGCCAAAACCATAAGAGGTGTAACTCATTCCCATAAGTCCGAAGAGCGTTGGCATGACATCAACCTGCATGCCCAACCCATCGTAGCGCATCTGCGGAACGCCAGGACCAAACATGATGAGCGGTATGTGGTTGAGCGACTGTGGCAGTTCGCCTCCCGACCCAGCTACGATCTTGCCGTGGTCGGCCTGTATTATGAAGATTGTGTTCTTGTACCACGGCTCACGCTTTGCTTTCTTGAGAAAATCGCCCACACACCAGTCGGCATACTCCACAATCTGCTGTTCCTTGTCCTTGCTCCTTGCCTTGAACCATGACGGCACGATATAGGGCGGGTGGTTGCTGATGGTCAGTATTGTTGCGAAGAAAGGCTTTCCTGTTGCCGCTTTGCGGTTGATGGTGTTGAGAGCGTAGCTGAAGAGGAAATGGTCGCTCACACCGAACGAGTTGACAACCTCGCTCTTGGGGTAGCTCTCCTGCGAGTAGATGTCGTCGTAGCCGTTGGTTGCGAAGAACGCCTTCATGTTGTCATATTGTGCCTCGTGGGTCATGAAGAACAAGTTGTTGTAATTGTGCTCCTTTAACACGGTGGCTATGCCGTGGCGATGAGGCGTCACGGTGCCTTTCATGAGGTTGCGGAACATGATGGCAGGAAACGAGTAGAGCGTGGCTGTCATGCCGTGGTTGGTGTGTATGCCTGCGCTGTAGAAGTGGTCGAAGGCGAGCGAGTGGTTGTAGAGCGAGTCGAGGGTGGGGGTGAGGTGGCTGTTGTTGCCGAAAGTTCCCATGAGGTTTGCCGACATGCTCTCCATGAGAATCACCACCACGTTAGGCCGGTGCTTTGTTGCCGTCGCTGCTTCGGTGTGTGCGGGCAGAGGGTTTATAACCGCACGTTTGAGCACGTTGCTGCTATCAACCGTTCCTGTTATTCCTAACCATCGGCGTGTGTTGGTTATGGCCTCGGGATAGGGCATGAGATGCAGCTCGCGGTTCTCCTTACGCATGTCGTCAAGCACACTGGTGAGGAGGTTGAACGCCGGGTTTATGCCGAGCTGGTTGAGGAAAGCGTCATCGCAATAGTAGGCCTGGCTCACCTTTATGGGGTTGTAGCCCATGCGGCCGCGTATGCCGAAGAGGCAGAGACCTGTCATGGTCACGGCTATGATCAGACGTGAAGCTGTAGTTAGGGGCTTGAGCTTCTCGACTTGCTTGGTGCAGAGCTGAGGCGTGAAGCGTCGGCGCAGCATGACGAGCAGATAGACGAACGCGGCTGTCACAACAAAATAGAGCGCGATGTGTAGCCACCACGACTTCTCTTGCAGCAGCATGCCCGACGTGGTGCCTGCATAGCCGAACCACTCGAAGATGCTCGAGTTGATGTTCTTGAAGAAATATTGGAAATAGGGGGTGTTGGCAGCCGATGGCATGAAGGCCACGCCAAACAGCACGCCATACCACACGTTTGCGCCACGCAGCAGCCAACGGCGGCAAAAGCCGAAAGCGGCAGTGACGAGCAACACGGTGACAGGCAACACGCCGACATAGCAGGCTATCACGTTGTCAAACCACAGACCTTTGACGAAGGCTGTCAGCACGCTCGCTTCTTTGTCGGCAATCATGCCGCCAAGGGTGATGAACTCTATTAACCGGAAAATTGTAAAAGCCGCGAGGGCCAGCACATGTACCGTCAGCACATAGGCCACGGTCTTGAGAAATTTGCTCATTCTTGTTAGGATAATGTTCTTCTGACATCAAAAAAATTGATGTAGATAATGTTTTCGTGACAAAATTATAAAATTATGAACAATTGTGCAACTATAGTTTAGGTTAACCGTTTTTTTATTAGTAATTTTGACGCTGTAAAACTGAAAAAGCTTCAAAAAGGATAAATTAACCGTTATGAACAACAACTACAACAAGGCGTTTACGATAGTGTGCGTTATCGCTGTGATGCTCACGGTGCCGTTTCTCGGACTCACCGATTTCTATAGCAAAGGCGAGCCGCGTGAAGCGGTAGTGGCGTATACCATGGTGGAGCACGGCAACTGGATCCTGCCAATCAACAATGGCGGTGACATCCCTTACAAGCCACCGTTCTTCCATTGGTGCATAGCTCTCTTCTCCCTTCTTCAAGGCCATGTGAGCGAGTTTACATCGCGTCTGCCGTCGGCGTTGGCACTTGTTGCCATGAGCGTTGGCGGTTTCGTGTTCTTCGCCAAGCGCAAGAACGCAAACATGGCGTTGCTTGCCACCTTGCTGTCGCTCACCGCCTTTGAGGTGCACCGTGCCGGCATCAACTGTCGTGTGGACATGGTGAACACAGCGTTTATGGTGGGTGCTCTCTTCTTGATGTTCAGATGGTGGGAGAGGGGCAAGCACACCATGCCGTGGCTTGCCATTCTCTGCATGAGCGGTGCCACGCTGACCAAAGGGCCTGTGGGCATGCTTCTGCCCTGTGCTGTGATGGGCGTGTTCATGCTCACACAGCGTGAGAGCCTGTGGAGCACTGTGTGGCGGTTAGGCCTGACGGCTCTGCTGTCGCTTGTCTTGCCTCTGTGCTGGTATTATGCCGCCTATCTGCAAGGCGGCGACGAGTTTCTGCGTCTTGTCAAGGAAGAAAACATTGACCGCTTGTTGGGCAAGATGGCGTATGAGTCGCATGAGAATCCGTTCTGGTACAATTTCCTGACGCTCATAACAGGATGGCTTCCTTACACGCTGCTCTTTGTTTTCTCGCTCTTCGTGTTGCCGTGGAAGCGGTTCAGCAAGAGCGGTTTCATGCAGAGCGTACATCGCGCAGAGCCCATGCAGGTGTTTGTGTGGCTGGCGTTCGGCATCATTCTCTTCTTCTATTGCATTCCGAAGAGCAAGCGCAGCGTTTACCTGTTGCCCTGCTACCCGTTCATGGCTTGGCTCATGGCCCAATATGTCGTGTGGCTTGTGGCTAACCGCCTGTCTGCTGTCAAGGCTTATGCATGGCTGTTGAGCGTGCTCGGTGTGGTGCTGTCTGTGGCGTTTGTGGTGCTCAAGACAGGCATGGTGCCCGACACCTTGTTCCATGGCAAGCATGCTGCCGACAACATAGCCATGCTTCACGCCCTTGAGAGCATCAGTGTCTCGCCGTCGCATCTGCTCTTTGCCTTGTTGCCTGCCGTTGTGGGCGTGGCCACGATAATGACACTTCTGAAGAAGGACGATACCCTTCGGAACCGTGTCGTGTGGTTGTCGCTGTCGGTTGTGGTAGCGCTGTTTCTCGCCCTTGACAGCACGTTCCAGCCTACTGTGCTTAACACCAAGGCAGACAAGCCGTTGGCACCACAGATAGAGCAACGCTTTGACATGACAAAGATGTATAGCTACATGAGCAGTCCGATGCTCCATTTCTTTAGTCTCAACTTCTATCTCGGCGACCGCATACAGCAGTTTGAGAAGGTCAAGCCTGAAGATGGCGTGCTCATGATTCCCGAGGACGATGTGAAAGAATTTAAGAAGACCGTTGGACGCGGCTACTGTCTACAGCGCGTGTGGCAGATACGCCGTGCTGTGGAAGAGAAGCATGAGGTGGGCTTCTATAAGTTCTGTAAGAGTGAGAAACTTCAGCTAAACAAGTAATGAAGTTCTCTCAAATGAGCTTGTTGTCGTCGCGTTTCGGTCGGTGCGCGTGTGTACTTCGGTCGGTGTACGTGTGTACTTCGGTCGGTGTGCATGTGTACTTCGGTCGGTGTGCGATGACAATAGAGCCTTTTTTATGAAACTGTAGCTTTATAATGGGCCTGTTATTGGCCATTTGCGACAGTTTGAACGTTTTGAAAAAACAATTGCATTTACAACATTTGTATTTGTAACAGCAGAAAACGTTTTTGCTAATAACCAAAAAAATAATTTTAAAGGTAATAAACTAAAAGGTAATTAAAAAATGAAGAAGTTATTTGTTACACTGTTCCTCGGCATGGCCGTGTGTGCAGGAGCCAACGCACAGTTGCTTTACAAAATTTCTGGTAAGAATCTTGAGAAACCGTCTTACATCATCGGTACGCACCATCTTGCCAACGTGGGATTTGTGCAGAAAATAAGTGAGGTGAAGACCGCTCTCACAGAGACCGACCAGGTGTATGGTGAACTGGTGATGAGCGACATGCAGAATGCCGACTCGGTAAAAGTTATGCAGCAATACACGCAGCTTCCTGCCGGCAAAACTATTAAGGATGTGCTCACACCGGCACAGTTTAAAGAGGTCGATGCTTGCTTGAAGGATCTCATGAGCGTGGGCTTCAGCAGCAAGGAGGTCATGCAGCAGATGGGCCACATAACACCACAGGCTCTGCTCGTGCAGCTTACGCTTGTGACATTCATGACGAACCACATGGGCGAGTTTGACCCTTCGTCTACCTTCGACCAGTATTTTCTGGCTCAGGCAAAGAAGAACAACGAGCTGGTGGGAGGACTGGAAACTATCTCTCAGCAAGCCAAGTTGCTTTACGATGTGCCTATGAAGCGTCAGGTGGAACAGCTGATGTGCTTCGTTCGTAATCGCGATTACAACACTAAGGTGATGGATGAACTTACTGATGCTTTCTATGCACAGGATCTTGTGGCTATGAAGAAAGCAAGTGATGAGAAACTTGGCAACAGTTGTGATGCCACACCAGAGGAAACAGCTGCTATAATTGAAAACCGTAATAAAGCGTGGATGGAAAAGATGCCTGCCATCATGGCCGATAAGCCTACTTTCTTTGCTGTGGGCGCTTTGCACCTTGTTGGAGAGAACGGACTCTTGCAACTCCTTAAAAACGCAGGATATACGGTGGAAGGACTGAAATGATTTTTTAAAGGTAAAAAGGTAAAAAGGTAAAAGGGTAAAAAAGGCTGACGCCGTTGTAAGGTAGAGTGAAAAAATCTATTTTTAAGAGTTCTTCCTTGATAATCTCTGTTTTGCAAGATCCAAATATGTAAGGCTAATCTCCTTGTTTACTCGTCTCCTTGTTTACTGATAGCGTGTCGAAGACATGCGAAACTTAAATTATAAACAAATCGGGTCATGGAAAACGCAGTGTGTGGTTTCCATGACCCGATTGTTTTGTTGTGGTTTTTATTTCTTGAATTTACACTTGCAATAAGAGCAGTTGTTGTCTTGCTGTAACAGGTGGTAGGGACGCATGCCAAGGAAATGATGACAGTCGGGGTTGGGACATACATACTTGTGTTGGAACTCTTCTGTTAGTTGGTCCGTCTCCTCAATGCTCTTGTCGTTATAGCCTTTGTAGAAAGCCCATATCGTGACAACAAGACCAACGAAGAACAGCAGGCCTGTCAAACTTGTAAATTCGGGACCTAAGGGTAGGCGTGATAGAGCACCGCTACCAATGGTGAAGATGGGAGCAATGCCGCGCATGAGGTTGAGGTTGCGCTGGCGTATGCGTATGTCAAGCTGTTTCTGGTGAAAATCGGCATAGACCTCCTTCAATGGGCGAATGTCAAACTCTTTTACGGGGGCATTTATAGGAATGACCTTGGCAGCAATAAGGGTGGCTGCGTTTATTATCTCCGCAACTGTAACCTTATGTTTATACTTGCCCATCTCCACAACATTGCTTTCAGCGACACGTTTCTTCATGATCTGTGTGCCGTCAACAAACGTTATGTTTTCTGCTTTTACATTCTCTATGGTCATCGTGCCTGTGGAGTCGATGTTAAGACGGCAGTGGGCCTTGTTCTCGTTGGGTATGCAACGGCTCACACAGTCGGGCACACAGCCCAGCTGTCCTATTTGAGCAAGATAGTTCTTGCCATTGTGGTTCAGCGACACGAGCAGCCGGTTGTTTATCGGCTCACGTCCAATGAGAATGGTCTTTCCAAATAATCTCTCGTCCATTGTCTTTATTTGTTCTTTATCTTTTTTGTTTGTCGTTTATATCGTTTTATTTTTCTCTTCCTTCCTCTTTCCATTATCGACTTTTCATCCTTCATTTTCAAAGGCTATCGAATTCTTCACTCTTCACTCTTCACTCTTCACTCTTTCCTTTTACCTTTAATCGTTGTTTGCCGACGAGCAGAGAGTGTTTACATACATCTCTTTCAGCTTCTTAAGGGCATCTTTAGAAATGCTCACGGGATAAACGAACACCTCGCCGTCGCTGAGCACCAGCTTCTGCTTCAGCACACTGATCTGGTATACATAGTCGAGGTTGATGATGTGGCTCTTGCCTACGCGGGCGAACACGGCTCCCGCTTCCTGAAGGTTGTCTTTTATAAGCTTCTGCATCTGTGCGAGGTTCATGCACACAGCCCCTTTGAGCTTGTTGCTGAGGTAGAAGTTGGTGTAGTTGCCTTCAGCCTCAAAATAAACTATCTTGGCGATGTCAATCTTATAAAGCTCATCGCGACTATTGAGATACAAGTATTTTTTCATAATCGGTATATTTCTGTCATGTGATTGTTTTTATGTTTACATGTGACCGATGCCATCAGTTGTTGTCAATGACCTGCGTGTCATCAATCAACGAAGGGTCGGGGCCATAAACGTCAGGCATGTCGTCTATTTCCAAGGTATTGGGGTCGCTCATAACAATTTCTCCCGTGATGGGGTCTGGCATGATTGGCTCTCCCGTGATGGGGTCTATGTTAGCGATGACATTGTTTCCTTCAAACCAAGAAGGCGGACCGTAGACGGTGACCGGCATCTCGTCAATGTCAACGACCTCTATCGAGCCGTCATCGTTTATATGAACGTGGTTGTCGAGAACGGCGTGTATAACATCGTTCTTGTCCACTTCAACCTCAAGCTCGTCGTTTGCCGACTTGCTGTCAGGTGTGCTTGTGTTGTCGCTCGTTATGATGCCTTCAACATCGTTGATGTTGTTTTTGCTTGTTTCTTCTTTGTTCATAATGGGGTTTGTTTTTCTATTTGTTATTCGTTTCTTCTTGTGTAGCCGTTTCAGCCTTTCTTAACTTGTCAAGATGGCAGAGCATAAGGCTACCGTCGTCGTTGCGCAGGTGCATGCCGTTGCCCTGACAGTAGTGCCAAACGTCGCATGAGGCACATTGGCCTGTCTGCATCCAACTGTGGTCACGGTATTTCTCAAACCTGTTCTGCCAGATATCCCAGAAGCTGCCGTCGCTGAAGATGTTGCCTTGTTTGTAATGGCTTCTTATGCTTAGGCAGCCCGACACGTCGCCATTGCTGAGAATGGAAGCGACGGTGAGACCTGCATGACAGGCAAAATGGTTGGTGCGGGCGCGACCTTCGTAGTCGCCGAGATAACCTTCACACGAGTAGTTGAGCATGATTTTGCCTTCGCGTCGTGTGCGGACGATAAATTCCATCAGCTCTTTAAACTCTTCGTCGGTGAGCAGCATGTCGGGTTGTGTCTTGGCGCGTCCCATGGGTATGATGGTGAAGCAACGCCATTTCTTTACGCCCGCTTCAATGAGCAGACGTTTTGTCTCCTCCAGGTGACGGAAATTGCGTTTGTTGACGCAGGTTATAACGTCCCACGTCAGCCGTGGGTGGCGTTGCAGGCAGGTAATGGCCTGTAGGGCGCGATCGAAGCTGTATGGGTTGGCGCGTAGCCAGTTGTGGTCTTCACGCGGGCCGTCCACATCGATGGCGATGGTGCGCAGGCCTGCGCCGACAAGGGCACGGGTCATGGCATCGTCGAGCAGATAACCGTTTGACACGGTTCCCCAATAGAAGCCGCGTTCGGTGATGGCACGCCCACACTCTATGATGTCTTTTCTGACGAGAGGCTCGCCGCCCACTGTGTTTACAAGCGTCGGCACATGTGGCTGGTGGAGCTTTATCTCGTCAAGCACGGGCAGAAACTGCTCCAACGGCATGTCGGGGGTTATGGTGTCGGTCTTGCAGTCGCTGCCACAGTGGAGGCAGTGCATGTTGCAACGCAGCGTACACTCCCAAAACAGCTGGCGCAAGGGATGAAGAAGCTTCAGGCGCTCACGCTTCCAATAATCTATCTCACGGTCTATTTGTTGCAGTTGGTTCATAACGTTTTGTTGTTGACGATTTCGGTTGATGCTAGTTTTGTGTTAATGGGTCAATTCGGAAAAAATTGAAACAAACACAAGCAGCAACATTATTACAATGGCGATGGCGATGACAGCTATAATTTTTTTGTATACGTTGTTTTCATCATCTTCATCGTCTTCGTCATTTTCATTTTCATTTGGCCTTTTGCTGTTTTCCTCGTTTTCAAAGACAGGGGGTGGACCATAAACCGTGGGTGTTGGGGCTATTCTCTGCCGATTCTCATGAAATGGTGGCGGCCCGTACACAGGAGCGTGAAATGATGTGGGGTCATCATCAATGTCAGCAATGATGTTGCTCTTGTCTCCAATGGCCGTGAGCATGTCTTCTATGTCGGCATAGCGGTTGTTGCGTTGTGGCGACATCGCTTTCTCCATTATTGTGGCAAGATATGGCGACACCCCCTTTTGCAACAGCAGGCTGCGCGGGAAACCTTCATTGAGAATGTCTGATGCTTCAGGAGGACGTTGCCCTGTGAGCATCTTGAACATTGTGGCACCGAGGGCGTAGATGTCTATTGTCGGTTGGAACGTGCTGTCGTTATGTGTGGTCTGCTCTATAGGGGCATATCCATGCGTGCCTGCACCTACAGAGGTGCTCGACTCAGGATTGCCTGTGGCGTCATATTGCTTGGACAGTCCGAAGTCAATGAGATGTGCATGTCCGTTCTTGTCAAGCATCACGTTGCTTGGCTTGAGATCAAGATGCAGCATACGCTTAGAGTGCAGGTAGTGTAGCGCGTCACCGATCTCAGACGTAAGGCGCACGACCTCGCTCTCTGCCAACCGTCCTTTCTTTATGATGTAGCTGTCAAGCGACCCGCCGTCGATGTATTGCATGACATAATATGCGGTGTTGTTCTCGTCAAACACATCGCTTACCTGCACAATGCCTTCATGTCGCAACTTAGCCATGTTTTCAGCTTCGCGCCTAAACTTATAGCAATAGTTTGTGAACAATTCGCCTGTAGAGCCTTCAACCGCGTTGCTGCCTTCGTTGCGGTTGTTTATCTCGCTCATGAAAAACTCTTTTACTGCTACATTGATGTTGGCAGACATCTGTCCTAACTCACCTTCAACCGTCACACTGCACGACGCGAGATATGTTATGCCGAAAGTGCCATGACCGAGCACACGCTCAATGCGATACTTGCCGCCCTTGAGTGTTGTTCCTGGAAGAAGAGCCTTGTTTCTCATAAGTTCGATATTTTTTTATTTGTTGAATTGATAGCTTTTTCTATCTTCTCATGTGTTTTAACTCTGTGATTTTATGTTGCCTTGTGCTCATTTCCTTTGCAACGGTGCATGGTCACAATATGTTTTTATAATCTCTCAAATCCCTTATAACTAACGCACAAGCCGATGGCCAAACCCTTGTACCAAGAAGGTATTGAGCCGTTGTTAGCCAGCCAGATGCCTACACCTACCACAATGACAACCAGAATCCAGAAGATCACGACACCGTAGCCGCTACCTTCACTGTTTGTGTCGGTTGAGCTTGTGTCGTTTTTGTTTCCCGTTTTTTGTTTCCCAGGGTTCAGGTTTATGGTGTTGCCGAGCTTGTCTTCGGCTTCCACAATCTCTACATCGTCATCGTCTGCCGTTGCTTCTATCGTTTCTTCTTGAGGCAGCATGTTAAGAAACTCGTCGATGCTTTGTTGGCGGTAAGCGCGTTTTGAACGCATGGCCTTCTTTATGGCATCGGCACATTGGGTCGACATCATGTCTTCAATGTTTGGAAGACCGTTTTCAAGAACGTCGTTGGCATCGGGAGGGGTCTGGCCTGTGATGAGCTTGTAGAGCGTGGCACCGAGCGAGTAGATGTCGGTGGAGGGTGAAAACTCTGCCACGCCTCCACTCTTGTATTGCTCCAAAGGGGCATAGCCATGACTGAGACCTACGGGTGTGGTGCTGGTCTGATGGCCGTCGTTGTCGTAGCGTTTAGCCACGCCAAAGTCGATGAGCACCGCCCGTCCGTTGTCGTCAAGGATGTTGTCGGGCTTGATGTCAAGGTGGTTTATGCCGAGCATGTGAATGTAGTTGAGCGCTCCTGCCACCTGACGAAGATAGTGAAGAGCTTCTACCTCGCTCAGTCTTTGTTCTGGTTCTTTCTTGAGCATGTCGGCCAGTGAGCCGCCAGAGATATATTCCATGGCATAATAGGCCGTGGCGTTTTCTTCAAAAATGTCGTAGATCTTTATGATGTTGGGGTGACTGAGGTTTGCTATGGTGTTGGCCTCTTTCAGAAACTTTGCCCTGAACTTGTCAACCAGTTTTCTGCTGCCTGTAGAGGGCACCGACATGTGGCGTGTCTTGCCATTGCGGTTGCAGAGCTCTTTCATGAAAAACTCCTTTATGGCCACCTGCCTGCGGTTGACATTGTCGTAAGCCAGATAGGTTATGCCGAAGCCACCCTGACCGAGCGTCTTTTGTATGGCGTAGCGGCGGTTGTGTAACGACGTGTTCGCATGTAGTTCATTCATAATTGGTCGACTGTTTTTTTGTTTAAACAAGTATTTTAAGGGATGTTCTCTTATTTTCTTGTCTTCCTGTCTTTTGTTTTCCTGCCTTTTGTTTCTCGAGTTCTTATCTTCTTAGATATATAAACTCTGTGGTTCCCTCTTGTTCCGTGTCCATGTCTTTGGCGATGATGAATGTTCGCAGGTTGGCGTGCATGTCAACGGTTATCTCCACGCTTCTTGGCTGGTGTCCGAAGAGACGGCGCACATCGAGCGGGCGCATGTCGCCCTTGGCACCTATGAACACCTCGTCGCTCTCTGCCAGTTCAAGCTTGCGTGACACTTTGCATGGGATTAAATGGAACGGCGGCAGCATCTCTTCGGTTATCTGTATCTTGCTTTCCGGATGAGCCTTGCAAAGGCCGAAGGCCTCGGGGAAAGCATCGAGCAACACATCGTCTACATGGAAATTGAACGGCGAGTCGTTCTTGCAAAACAGCAGACGCATGGCACCTGATACAAACTGGAAGAAAGCCGTGCTGTTGTCGAGCTCTTTTGTCTTGCATTGTGCCAACGAGTCGAGACCGTCGCCACACTCGTCTATCACGCCAGATGAGAGAATCTTCATTAGATGGTCCGAATAGTCAAACTGGCAGAACATGCCGTTGTAGATTAACAGTTGGCTGTCGCCATGATTGGGCGCTCCGAAGGCGGTGATGTGTTGTTGGCGTGTTATGCGGTAATGCTTGAAAGCGAAGGGATAGCGGCTTATGATCTCCGACACCTTGCACAGCTGCGATGTGCGGCAGTAGGTTATGATGTTTTGTCCGTCGCCCAGTGTGCGCCAATGGTCTATGATATAGTTGCCGAGGGGATGTGTGGAGAAATCGGTTAAAGCCAGCGCATTGGGCAGATAAGCCGGTAGCGTTCCGTTTTTTAGGTCTTCGGCGAGGTTGTCAATCCAATATTGGTTCACGGGCTTGTATATTCGTCCGTCGTGGTAGATGAGAACCTCATTGTCGCTGGTGAGCGTTATGATGGAGATGCCGAAATTGTTGATGTCGGTTGTTGTGCGGCGTGCATCGGTCTTGCCGCCTGTTCCTGTCAGCCAACGATGCTTAACGTTGAAGAACGACGATTCCAGCTTCACACGGTCGCTGTTGAGCGTGTCAGTGAACTCGCCCAGCTCTGTCGTCTCGCTGTGAATGTTGCGTTCGTTGTATCCATACGGGCTGCTTGGTGGCTCGTTGTTACCTTGCTGCGTTGATTGATTTCTCTGCTCGCTCATAGCTGTCTGTTTGCTTATGTCTGCCAATGGTGGCTATTAATAGATTTGCTGCTACAAAGTTACAATCTTTTGCTCACACTATGATAAAAAATGTGCGTTTTTATAGAAAAAAGTGTAGCCAATTGCAGTTTTTTTATCTATAAACGCGCAATGGCTACACCTTTTCACGAAACGGTTATGTATCTGTAAGCCGCAAGGATCTATTCGAAGAACGTTTGTGTTGTTGCGGCACTCTTTTCCTTTACCACGCTTGTGGGGATGGTGAATGTGGGCAGTCCATCGGCGTAGCATGCAATCTCGTAAGATGGATAGCAGAACACCACGCCGTCTGCCGTTATCCACGGATCGGTGCTGGGGAAGGGCACCTCCCCGCTCGTGTTGTCGCGAAGCATTAGACGTTCCATCAGCTCGTCGTTTGTATTGATCTCAAAATACTTGCGCAAGCCATTCTTTATCTCGGTCTGATATTTGTATGAGCCGTCAAGCAGGTCGGCCGTAAACTTGCGGCCGTCCGACTTGCGGAAGGTCACGCCTTTTGTGCTTTCCATGCCGTGCATGGCACCATCGACATACGCATAGGTCTCGTTTGTGAATGTCACCACCTTGCTGTCTTCATACACCTTTTTTATGGTTGCATGATTATAGCGCTCATCTCCATCTTTGTCTTTTACAAACTCGTTCCAGTAGTGGTTGAAGAGAGCTTGTCCGTCGGCAAGGTCGCCGTTATATTTTCCTCCTAACGACTCGTTAATCCACTCGCGTATGTTTTGAAGAAGGATGTCAGACCCTTCGGTGGGGTACTCGATGGTCAGAATGACATTTTCGCTCTCTGTCGCCTTCACCGATTTTGTGTATAGGGTGGTGCCTACGTTCGTGTCTTCCTCCACGGCAACGGTGTCCGCAACTATTGTGTCGCTGTCGGCAGATGCTATGCTTGCAGCAGAATTGGTCTTGTTGCGGTTGTTCGCCATAAAGAAAACCATGCCGCCAATGATGGCCACGATGCAAGCTATCAGGAACCAGTTTGTCGACTTGTTCTTGCCTTTTTTGTCGCTTTGTCCGTTGTTGCTGGTTTGGTTTGCCGCTCCGTTGCCTATCACCGTCGCTTCGTTGTCGTTGCCTCCGTTGTGCATGACATGCAGAAACTGCTGCACGCTTTGCGGACGGTTGCTTTTCACAGGCTGCATGGCAGCGCGTATGGCGGCAGCAAAGTTGCGTGGCACGTCTGTGGGTATGCTTGGTCCTCCTTGCTGTGACAGTTCTACGGCGTTTGGAGGCGTTGTGCCCGTTAGCATTTTCAGCAAAGTGGCGCCGAGAGCATAGATGTCGCTCTGCGGTGAGAACGTGCTCACGCCGCCGTTGTTATATTGCTCAAGGGGAGCATAACCATGGCTCACGCCAACAGGTGTGGTCGTTGTGCTCTGTCCCGTCTCGGGGTCATATTGTTTAGACACGCCAAAGTCGATAAGCATAATTCGTCCCGTGCCGTTTTCAACCATTATGTTGGCTGGCTTGATGTCGAGGTGGTTGATGTTGCGCGAGTGGAGATAGACGAGTGCTGCTCCAATGGTGTCCATTATGCGCATTGACTCGTCGGGAGCGATCTTGCCGCGGCTCTCGATGAGCTGTGAGAGCGAAATGCCGTCAATAAACTCCATGGCATAATAGGCTGTGTCGTTCTCTTCAAAGGCATCCATCACGCGCACAATGTTGCTGTGGTTGATGGTTAGCAGCAGTCGGGCTTCCTTCAAAAACTTTGTGCGGAACTTTTCAACCAGTTCTTTCTTGCTGTCCGTAATGACGCTCACCCGTGAGCGGTCGCTGCTGCGCTCGCAGCAGTCGCTAAAGAAAAATTCTTTTATAGCCACCTTGCAGCCCAACATGGTCTGCGTGGCAAGATACGTTATGCCGAAACCTCCTTGCCCCAGCACACGTTCAATGCGGTACTTGCCGCCTTGAAGGACGGCACCGCTTCTAAGTTCGTTCATCTATCTTGTTATGATTTGGTCGTTGAAAAATGTGAAAGAATTATTAGTTGAGTCGGAAGGATACTGGCACATTATATCTTACTTTGACCGGTTCTCCTCCTTGCTTTCCTGGGGTCCAGCGTGGCATGTTTCTTATCACTCTTACAGCCTCTTTGTCGAGCGAAGGGTCAACAGAGCGCAACACGGTGACATCCGAAATGTGTCCGTCCTTTCCAACCACAAAACTTACAACCACACGGCCCTGCACGCAGTTTTCCTGTGCCTCAGCGGGGTAGCGTATGTTTTGGTTGAGGTAGGTCCTGAGTCCAGAGATGCCGCCAGGGAAAGAGGGCATCTGCTCCACCACGTCATACACACTGTTGCTGTTGACAGGCTGTGGCTTGTATAGAGTCTCACTCTTTACAGGCTCAGGCTTATTTTGCCCGTTCTGTGTCGTTTTGTTGGGTCTTGATGAAGCTTGCGATGGTGAGAGTTGTCTGTCGTTGTTGTTGCCATTTGTCGGTTTCCCGTCAGATCTTGTCTCGTTGTTGTCAGCCACTTTCCCATCTGTCGTCTCACCAGCTTCTTCCTGTGAAGCAGCAATGCTGTCAGCAAGCTGTGTCGGTTGTTCCGTGGCTGCTGTTTGTGGCTCTTTGTCTGTTTTCAAGTTCGTCACATATAGTCCAACAACAAGCGCTATAAGCAATGCTGCCACGGCGCAGACAACCTTGTTTCGTGTGAACCAACTTTCTGTTTGGTCTTCATCGTTGTCTTCAAAGTCGCCTTGCAACTTGTGGCTAAACTTTCTGTCGTCGAATCTTGTTGATTCTGATCTTGCGTTTTCTGAGCTCGAGCCTTCATATATGGTATGCTCCCCATGCTCGTCTAAATGTTTGACAAACTCGTCTACCGTTTGCCATCGGTCTTTTTTCAGCGGAGCCATGGCTTTGCTGATGCTGTTGACGATGTTGTCAGGAATGAAAAGCTGGCGCAGACTGTCAGTGGGGAATCCTTCGTTCAGAATCTCTGATGCCTCAGGTGGCCGTTGGCCTGTGAGCATCTTGAAGAGCGTGCCGCCGAGCGCATACACGTCCATCATTGTGGGAAAACCGTTGCCCTCATGGTAGCTTGCCTGTTCTATTGGCGCATAACCTGGTGTGCCGGCTCCAACCTTAGTGCTCGACTCTGGCTCTCCGTCAGAGGTGTACTGTTTTGACAGGCCAAAATCGATGAGCACAGCTGTGCCGTCCTTTCGCATCATCACATTGCCTGGCTTTACGTCAAGGTGGAGCATGTTGCGTGAGTGCATGAAAGCGATGGCTGCACTAATCTGTTTCAGCGTCTCTATGGCTTCGGTCAGAGGCATACGGCCTTGTGGCGACTGGGCGATCTTCTTGTCAAGGCTAATACCGTCGATATATTCCATCGAGTAGTAGGTCGTGCCGTTGGCATGAAATGCTTCTAACACTTTGACAATGTTGGGATGTGAGAGCGTGCTGAGGTTGCGTGCTTCGCGTTCAAACTTGTCGCGGTAGTAGTAGAACAGGCCGCCGTTGGATGTAGAACCACTTGTAACAGAGCTGTTCTCGCGGCCGTTGACCTCTTTCATGAAAAACTCTTTTACGGCCACATACATGTTGCTGTCGAGTCGTCCAAGTGCTCCTTTCATCTCCACCTTAGCCTTATAGGTTATGCCGAACGTGCCCTGTCCGAGCACGTCCATTATCTTGTAGTAGTAGGCCTCGCCGTGGAGGATGGTGCCTATAGCGAGGGATGTGGTCGTGGTGTTGGTCATATCATCTTTTTATAAAATCCATATATGCGATCAATTATGAACACTTGCTTAATAGCCTTTTTCGGCTATCTGGTCATGAAGAAACAGGCTTTTTTATGTAAGTTCATTAATCTCTTCTTCCGTCAAACCTGTGGCCTGCACAATCTGTGATGTCGGAATGCCTAATGAAGACAGTTTTTTTGCGATAGCCATTTTCTCTTTTTTCTTGCCTTCATCAATTCCTTCAGCTCTTCCTTCTTCTCTTCCTTTAGCGATACCTTCTTCTCTTCCTTTAGCGATACCTTCTTCTCTTCCTTTAGCGATACCTTCTTCTCTTCCTTCAGCAAACCCTTCTTCTTTTCCTTCAGCAAACCCTTCTTCTTTTCCTTCAGCAAACCCTTCATCTCGGCTTGTTTCCAGAACGCTGCGTTGGTATCGTATAGACTCCATGTGGCGCACATAATCGTTTTTGTCGGCAGAGCTTAGAGTGTCTATTCTTAGACATTGGCGTGCCTGACTGAGACCTGGTGCTGTGGCATCGGGAGCAATAGATCCTGTTTTCAAGAACTCGATCCATTGGTCAAGCGGGGTTGTAGCCACTCGGTCAAAATCGTTCACTCTCAGAATGTAATATTCAGGGAACAGGTCGCCTGCTTCCTTGCGTTCGAGCACGCTTTCGCCATCAGCCAATCCAAACCCGAAGAATTTCTGGTTTTGGCGTACCGATAGCTTCAGAATGTCTGACGTGTTGTGCAGACCACGGAAAAAGGTCTTTCCGTGATACACATAGTCGTTGCCCTGTCCAAGCTCGAAATAAACGATGTTGATGCTGTAAACCTTTCTCACCTTGTCGTAGTCGTTGCCGAGGTCAATATAATCGGTTATTGCTTTCGACACGCCATAGAGCATTCGGTGGAAATAAGTGAGCTCGCGGTTGTTCTGAATCTCAATGATGGTCAGTTCTCCCTTGTCGCTTTCGGCAAGAATATCCACACGGTTAAACTTGTCTTCTTCTGTTTCTTGGTTCGATTCGCTTTCGAGAAATCTCTCAATGGTGTATTTCCTTCCGAGCAGCGATTCGAGCAGTCCCTCAATCACGGCATGGTTGGCCTTGTTGCGCAATAGGCGTTTCATGGCCCAGTCAAATCGTATGTAGTTGTCCATAATGAAATGTCCTTTCTTGATTTAATTGTTTGTATGTTACAAATTTACGCAAAAATGTTTGAACGCCAATCTTTTTATATTGTTTTTGTGTAGCAACAAGCAGATTTTCTTCATATTCTTTCCTCGTAGCCGATTAATCTGTTTGTTGCTCAATTCTTCTTTTCTTTTTGTTCTTATTCTTCTTAATCGGTAAACTATGAAAAGGCTGTTCCTTCATAATTGGTTTTCATTTTTTTTACTATAGACAAGGCAATGTCCTATTGTCTTTTTGTCACCCGTTCAACCTCAGCCAATCCCATGTTAATGAGAATCATCACCACAATCCACACGATGACGGTGAGGGCTATCGGAACGAGATATATGCTGCTGCCGATGTTAGACATTGGTGAGTCCCATGCGGCATGAAGAATGACAGGTATGATGAACAGACGCAGGAACCTCTTGTCGGTTAAGAGCGACGTGTCGAAACGTCTCAAGGCCTTGCCTGCTATGACCAAGGCTGCTCCCGATATTGCTGCCCAGGTGACATGTCCGCCGGGCGCGAGGAAACCGCGAATGATGATGCTTTGGTTTATCGCATCCATCATCATTGAGGCATCGAGCTGTCTGCCATAGGCGGCATAATAGCCCGAGTTTTGGAAAAAGGAGAGCACAGGTTGCAAGGCATAGCCTGCCGACTCGAAAGCGGCGAAGCCCGCTCCCACGCTTGCGCCTATGAGCAGTCCGCCGAGAATGCTCAGACGTTTCATCTTGCTGAGGAACCAGAACACGATGACGGCCTTGCCTGCTTCCTCCACAATGCCCGTCACGATGGCACCTATGAGGTTTAGCTCGTGGCTGCCCACTATGGAGAAGAGCATCAGCGTTGCCACCAGCGAGGCACATCCTCCCACAAGGAAGGTCTGTATGACCTTATACAGGCTGATGTTGCGCCATGCGTTGACCTCCATGAACATGATCATCGTTGAGAGAGGCACGGTGAACGAGCCAACCACAATCATGCCGGGTAGGGCGTTAGGGTTGCCGAAGAGGTTGCAGCAGAGCCACAAGAGGGCAAAGGCTGCTGTGAACATGAGGAACACGCGGCTGTAGAGCCATGGTCTCGGCCACTCTTTCGACACCAGTTGCGGTGGTGGCGTGGTGGCGTGTGTGCCGCATATAAAGATGTCTTCGGCCTCCTCCACGGTGTGGCTCTTAAACACATCGGTGAAGAGCATGCGCCAGTTGAGGTCGGCAGGCCTGTCGTTGCCCACATACTCGTTAAGATGGTCCACAAACGAACTGGCGGCGCTCTGACCTCTGCCTTGGGCATGGTTGCCGTTGTTGTTGCTTCGTTGTGTGCGTTGGCCGCCTTGTAACGGCTGCAGGTCGCTTCCGCAACGTCCGCAGAAGCGTGCGTCGTCGGGTATGGGGTTTCCGCAGTTTGGACAATATCTCATAATCTTCTTGTTTTTTGTTAATTTGCTTTTACTTATTTAATTCGCTTTAGCATCTACAAAATTAAGAAAAAAACGTCTCCTACAGCATTGATTGTTTGGATATTGTATGAAATGGCCCATTTAAGTTATGTTTTGTCTCTTGCAACTGTTAAATGTCCTTCTTTTTCATGAACGCGAGTGTGCCGAGGGCACAGAACGAAGCTTGTAAGAAGACGGCCCACATGATCGCAAATTCTTGATTTCGTGAAACAACCAATGATGCAATGGTGTTTATGCCGAGGCTGATGGCAACAATCCATATACGGTCGTGCCACAGCGTTTCGCCAAACGTACGGTTCCACCGCTTGTTCATTACATAGCCAGCAATAGACACTCCGATGACGGACAATATGAGACCTAACAGATATCCGAAAGAGTCGCACCGTCCTGTGATGACATTAACCATCCAATCATAAGGAGCCTCTCCTTTAAACATAAAGTAGAAAAACGTTTCCATAAGTTCTTGTCCGCCGTGGCGTCCAAGATTGTTGCACAGGAAGTAATCGGGTATTGACGTAACTGTTATCAGCGCGCCTAACCCCGCAAACCATTTCACGACGGTCATCCCTAATGATTCATTTCCACTTTTTCCTTCGTCGTCTTGTGCTGGTCTGTCCACAACGGTGCTGTCTTGCTTGATATCGCTCTCCTTGTTTGTGGCTACGTCGAGGGCCTTGAGAAAGTCGTTAACCGTCTTATAGCGTTTGTTTTGTTGCGGAGCCATCGCCTTTTCCACAACCATTGCAACGGATGAGGTCACACCAACGGCAAGCAATTCCTTCTTCGGAAACCCGAAGTTCAGAATGTCGGAAGCCTCTGGTGGTCTTTGTCCTGTAAGCATTTTCAGCATCGTGGCGCCGAGGGCGTAGACGTCCATCTGCACCGGAAAATCTTTGCCTTCGCGGTGGTTGGCCTGTTCAATAGGCGCATAGCCAGGCGTTCCAGACCCAACAGTTGTGCTGCTCTCAGGCTGTCCGTTTTGGTCATACTGCTTCGACAGGCCGAAATCGATAAGAATGGCGGTCTTCTCGTCTGCCATCATCACGTTTGCAGGCTTCACATCGAGGTGAAGCATGCCCTTCGAGTGCATGCAGCCAAGGGCAGAGCCAACCTGTCTTATTATGCCCACCGTCTCGTCAGTAGACAGCCGTCCTTTTGCGGCGATGAGGCTGTCAAGGCTCTGTCCGTCGATATATTGCATGACATAATAGGATGTGCTGTTGGCGCGGAAGGCATCAACGACCATCACAATGTTCTTGTGGCGCAGCCTGCTGAGGTGGTCGCTCTCCTGTTCAAACTTACGCTTGTAATAGTCGAACATGCCCTCGCGGTTACTGCTTGTCACGGATGTGCTTTCGCGTCCATTGATGTCGCGCATAAAAAACTCCTTTATGCAGAACAGCTGCTCCACCTCGTCCTCGCCCACAATGTTTTTGGCAAGGTAGGTTATGCCGAACGACCCTTGTCCCAAAGTCTTCAGCAGCGTGTAGCTGGCGTTGCCTCCCTTCAGGACGGTGCCTGCTGGTAGAGCGCTTTGTGTGGTGTCTATGTTTGCCATTTTTTCGCTTTGTCTTAACAGGTGGTTATGTTTAGTTGTGTCACGTTTTATGATTAACGCAGCTTTAATGCTTCAAAATTACAAAAAATATTTTTGTTGTGCAAACCTGTGCAAACGCCGTTTACCCGCTTTTTGCGTTTATTTGTGCTTAAACGTCGCTATTTCGTGCTTAAACGGTTGAAAATAGTGCTTAAAAAACTTTTATTTTTTTTTCGTGTGTGGCTCTTCTTCGGCTATCTATCAAAGAAACGAAGCCTATCTACGTCACTTACGCCCCATAACATAGGCATTTACGCCCCGTAACATAGGCACTTACGCAATCTTTCCATGTCACCTATTATCTCAAGCGAGCGCGGCGACGTTCTGGCAAGCGACAAAGTCGAGCGCGGCGACGCTCGCCAAGATGGCGTTTTTAAA
>ENA-UERK01001123-UERK01001123.1-human-gut-metagenome-genome-assembly--contig:-NODE-1123-length-20646-cov-4.685741_pt1 | contig 20646 bp, 19 predicted proteins | sample MGYA00242957_ERZ507957 | MGnify/ENA primary metagenome ERZ507957 (study PRJEB26167, sample SAMN06115538) | human gut metagenome | host: Homo sapiens | place: China:Heilongjiang | collected 2015-11-06... | reverse complement strand
CATCTCAAATACAAAGGGCAGCCTCGTTGGGCTGCCCCTGGAATAACCTCCCCAGACACAGAAATCCTGACACTCCCCGCCTACGGTTCGCATGAGAACGTCTGCGACCGCTTGGACGGCGTTGGCAGGCCCTTTGAAACGCACTGGGGCGAACAGCTGGATTGCTATCTTGCCTCGGCACTCAAGGCCGATCAGCTCATCGAGCGGGTCAGCGGGCTCTTCAAAGCCAGAGGCGAAACCTATTCAATCCTCTTCGTGTCTGATCATGCAGTGGACTTTCAGCATGAACTTGGGTTGGTTGGCGCAAGCACCGCTGCCAAAGCTTCCGATGCTGGTAGTGCTGGTCACCGTGTTCGCAGTAGCAGAAATCCGTTTTCGAAACAGCAGTTCGTTGTGCCGTTTTTGGAGCTTGGGGATTCGGTTTCGGAGGCTCAGGCAATCAAAACGCATGGACCATGTTCAGCGATGGAGCTCCCGACTTATGTACCTACCTGGTTGGGCCTGTCCACGAACTTGACACCGGTTGGCAAAGACATATTCAGATGCGGTGAGGCAGGGCGCTCAATAACCGTCCTGAATCCGAAGGGGAAGCTCACAAGCTACGGCGATCTGAACGCCGGTTTGAAGCTCCCCGAGATCCTCAGGTCATCAACGGAACACAATCGCGAAAGAGAGGTCGATCAACATGGCGTCTTCTGAAAGGGAATGGCCGCTCGGCGTGGCCATATTGTTAGTTTGCCTGCTGTTTTTCCTTAGTCTGGCAACGGTTTCTAAGGAAACCGTTCGAAAATCGTCGGCTGTTGAGGGACAGTGGATCGAAGAACAGTTCGGCCATTCGACGCTCACGCGCATCAACGCGATTGCGGACGGATGGTACCTGAAGAGCTTCGACAGGCTGGACAAGAACTCGCTTCGAGACTGGATGTCCGAGGATCCTGCGCAGCGCAAGCGCGAGGAGCGTCTGGCTGAGCAGAACAACGTCGTGCTCACGTGGGCGAAGGAGCGAAAGCTCACGCTCCTCGAACTCGGGTTTTGGGTGTTGCGCCGCATTGCGCTCTTCAAGGTGCTCATTCCGCTGTGGTTGCCACTCGGGCTTCTTGCCGTTTTTCATGGCTGGAACGAGCGTGCGATCAAGCAGACGGACTTCGGCTACACCTCGCCCGTGGTGAATCACTGGGCAAGGTCGGGCATGACGCTTATCACGGTGGTGACGATCCTGCTCTTCTTTGCGCCCGTCACCATTCCGCCCGCTGTGTTCCCGATGCTGATGGCTTTCTGGTCAGTCGGTGCAATGCTCGCCATTGCCAATATCCAAAAACGAATTTGAGGAGGTGGCATGCTCAAAGACTTTGTCAACAACGACCAGTTCGAGGACCTGCTGGAGCTCGTCGAAGATCTCAGCTGGAACGGCATCGGACGCCGAAATCGCGTGACGGCGATTCGGGCGAAGGTCGAAACCTGCATGACGAAGTCGGCGTTTCTGGAGCTCTTGGTTCAGCAGATGCCGCCAGGATGGCGTTGCCGCAGCATCCATGGTTTCGAAAACGGATACAGCGTGATTTTGATTCCAATTTCGAAAACAGTAGTTGGAATCGCTCCGACGGTGCAGCCTGCCTTGTTTTGAAAACGTTCGGCAAGCTTCGTCGGCAGCAGTTGCCTGACAGCGGCTGAAAATTTCGCAGAGAAGGAGAGAAAATCGAATGCACAAGCTCGCATTGACCCTCATGTGTGCTTATCCCTTGGCCACTTTGGCATTGACCTCGAACGCGGTGGCTGCCGAGGAGGGGATTGAGGCTCGCACGCACAACGGGACGGAAGTAATGAAGCAGGAGCCTGAAAAGGCGGTCCCTGCCGACCGCGTGTTTCGTCGTCCTACCATCGTCTTCAAGAACAAGGAGAAGAAGGCCGAAGAGGAGGCAAAGGAAAAGGAGAAGTTCCTGTTTCCGAGCCTCGCCTTCATGGCGCACTTTGACCAATGGAAGCTGCGGCTGGGCGATGTGGTCTTCCTTCAGGACAACGTGTTCTCGCTTTTCAAGAAGCATCCCGACTGCCGACGCATTCAGTCGTCGTGGTCGGACTATTCGGGTCGTGTGGCTTGCCGAAACACAAGCAAGTTCCTTGCAGAAGGCGACGAGGTGATCTTCAGCTACGCCAACGTGAACGAGGTCCTGACGGGGGCAACTTACACGTTCAAAAGTCGACAGCGGGCGGATCAGTTTGCCAAGCGCATCACGGATACGCTTGATGCTACTGGTACCCCGTACTTCAAGGAGATTTACGCTGCAAACAGCGTCTCCTATGACACGCCGATGTTCACAGTTTCCGTTCACGAAGCACAGACCGGTTACATGGTCTCCATCAATGCACACTTCCAGGAGCGCATGCTCGATGCCGAAACCTATGCCAAGGCCAGACTCCAGAAAATCGAGTTTGGAAGCCTGACTGTCGGCGTAACGAAGATCGACGACATTCCGCAGGGCGATGCATTGCCCAAGGTCTGTCGCGATGTGACGAACCCCAAGGACATGGACAGGCGGGAGTTTTACGGAACGTGCTTCGACTTCCCGTACGAAGCCCACATGCAGCTCGACTTCAATCCCGAGACGGGCATTCTGGAGACGGCGGTGCTCTCGCCCATCGGCGTGACCACGGGCTCATTGCTTGAGGAAATGCTGACCAAGCGCTTCGGCTTTTCAAAGTTCTGCCGACGCCTGCAATCTGATGTGTCGCTGGTTTCCATCAAGGAAGCTCCGGAGCGCGGACGCGTTCGAGTCACGCGCATGAAGGGACGACCCGCTTCGCTGTTCGCCGGCACTTGCGAGAACCCGATTATTTACTCAACCGAGATGCGCTACGTCTTTGAAAATCGTCTTCTGCGAAAGGAGGAGGTTGACGCGGCTTATGAACGCCGCAAACGTGCGGTGGACAGATCCGAAGAGCACAGTCAGGCATTTGATGCGCGCATGAGCAAGATGAAGGGCTTCTTCGAGTGATGACGGAGGCGCTTGAGGCCATTCCCTTCGAATGCTTTTTGGGAGTGGCGGCATCGGTTGTTGCACTGCTACTGTTTCTCTTTCGGAAGCACAGTCTCCCGTGGCGGTTTCGGGCGAGGGTGACCTACGTCTGCGACGGAGATTCGATTTGGGTGAAGACTTGGTACGGGCGGCGAGTAAAGCTCCGTCTTCTCGGGATTGATGCGCCCGAAACCGAGCAGGCGTTTGGAGGAATGTCCCAAATCATCCTCGCTCGCATGATCGAGGGCAGGCGCATCGACGTGGCGGCGGTTGATCGCGACATCTACGGACGCTACGTAAGTGCGCTTTTGTGCGATGGCGAAGACGTCTGCCTGCGAATGATCGAGAGAGGGGCTGCGTGGCCGTATTTCCATTACTTCAATCGAATGCCGCGAGACGTGGCGCAAAGGTATCGGCATGCGTTTGAACTGGCCAGAAGGGATCGGATCGGGCTTTGGCAGGAAGAGAATCCCGAAGCTCCGTGGAATTGGCGAAAGCGCCATCGCTCATGGTGGACGCGCTTCGTCTTCTGGCTCAAGCGCGTGCTGGGTCTCTGTTGAGTAGCTTCGAGGGCTTGGCCGCCCCGGCAACTCATCCAGGCGGGCAAAAGGATCGCCCTGTTTCGGCTGACGAAAACAGGGCGATTGAGCTTGGGCAATTTCTCATTCCGAATCGGAGAAGTCGACTCTCGATTCGTCCGTCCGGCGGCGGCGATGGAACTTGGGCGTGCTGACGACTTTGACAACGCCGTCCTTCGTCAGGTCAAGGTAGACCCTCGTGTTTCTCAAGATTTCACTGATGAAGGCGGAACCGCCGGCTTCGGCGAGTTTCAAATGCTCCTCTGCCGTCAGTCGGATCGTGACGTTTTTCTTCGGTTCGTTCGCGGCTGTGCGTCCGGAACTCGGTCTTGAGCCGCGTTGCTTGCGGCGATGGATTTCTTCTCTGGTCACTTGGGGTGTCTCGCATCAAATCGTGAACCTGCCGGCCTCGAAGGTTCCGACGCTGGGTTCAACGCTTTCGTAATCCTGTCCTTCGAAAGTCTTGAGCAGAGCTTCGAGGATGAGCTGTGCACCGTCGCAAGGAACGGCCATGCCGATTTGCTTGCGCACGCTCTCCTTCGAGCCGCAGAACACGAAGTCGTCCGGGAAGGTCTGAAGACGAGCGCGTTCACGATTCGTCAGTGCACGGTTTTCGGACCAGTGATAGACGTGCGTGCCGCCGCCCCCCGAGCCGGTGATGGTGTATGCCGGCTTCTTGGAGTCAAGTCGACGGTAAATCTGGGAAAGACGTGCGCCTTTCACGTTGAGGCAAAGCTCGGGCGGGAGCAGGCCGGCTTCTTCAGCCTGCCAGACGTTCATGCCTTCGGGAATGAGGGCAAGGCGCTGCGTGACGGTCTTGCTTTGTGAGGTCCGTTCCTGATTGGCTGCCGTGGGCGGAATGTTGGCCAGAGCTTCGGAACAGGATTTCTGAATGCCTGAAGGCTTGGGGACCTTGAAGGTGAGGCCAAGATCGCCGCGAATCCCGATCATGATGTAACGATGGCGAGCCTGAGGGATGCCGTACTCTTCAAACTTGTAGAGGTGCGCCGTGATGTTGTAGCCGAACTTGCCCGCGTGATTGAGCGCGTCGAGAATCACCTTGAAAGCCTTGCCGTCGTTGGCGGAGCTTAGACCGCTCACATTCTCCGCAAAGAAGAAGAGGGGGTTGGCTCGGTTGATGTACTTGACGCCGTAGGAGTAGAGGCCGCCGTAGTTGCCGTCGAGCCCTTTAGACTCGCCAACTAGCGAAAAGTCGTTGCAGGGGAATCCGTAAAGGAATCCGTCGACAATGGGCAGGCCGTCGATGTCGAGCTCGCGAACGTCCTTACAGATCGAAAGCGCTTCGGGACTGTGCTTGAGAACGTTCTGTTGGTACGTACGGCACGTGTCCGCATCCCAATCTGTTGCCCATAGGTGCTCGAACGAAAAGTTCTTCGATTTCGCGCGATTAAGAGCCGTGCCGATGCCGCCGGGACCAGAGAACATCTCGCCCACACGAAGCGCACGTCCGGGGACGAGCACCGGCATTTTTTCGCCGGCCTCATTCGGACAAGCCGCTTCCTTGACAGCTTGGCCCAGCACGCTCTGGGAAAAATTGACGATCAGCTCGCGAGCTTTGGTAGACGTTGCCACCTGTTCCTTCTCGCAAGCCTCGGTAAAATGGGAATACTCCGTCTCCGAGAGACGTACTTTCAATTCTTTATTGCGCACAACGCTCTCCGTTGCAAAGTTTGCTGCCCTAATGTAAGCAACGTTTACGGGAATTGTAGCGCAAAACCTCAAAAAGGGAGGGACTGCCGTATGCCGAATCCTAAATTTCGCACGATGTGGATGTTCCCGCGCAATATTCGCAAGATCGAGGCTTGGAAGTTGGTGCAGATTTCCCAATTGCTTGAAGCCTGCACGGGCAACACCACCAGTCAGACCGTGCAGGATCAGCTTTACGACCAGCTTGAAAACCTCGGGCTCAAGTGCAAGGCCAACGCCCATGGTGTGAAGAATCCGGGCGGAATGCGCACGTACTTTGCGCAACTCTCCTGCCTCGGCCTGTTTTGGCAGGATCATGACCGGGTGTACTCGTCGACCTTCGCGGGCGAAGAGCTCATCAACGCACGTTTCCCTTTGAGGATCCTTCGCTGTCAGCTTCTTCGGATGCAGTATCCTTCCGTCTACGGCTTGGGCCGAAACGTGAGCGTTGATCCGAGCATGAAGGTGAAGCCTTTCGTATTTCTCATCGAACTCTGGCAGGATCCGAGACTCGGCGGCTATCTCACCTGTCTTGACATCGCCGTGGCCGTGGTCTACGGGCGCACGCACAAGTGCCACGATATCTGCGTCGAGAAGATTCTCAAGGTGCGCGAAACGGGCGATCTCGCGACCGTGATCGAGAGCGTTGACGACGTGCGTACGCCAAAGCGTTATCACGAACATAATCCTGAGGAAGACCTTGCCCGAGGCATTCAGGACGCCAAAGATATTGCGAACACGGCCAAGAACTATCTTGAGTCCGCTCAGTTGATCGTGACCGATGCGGAAGACAACAAGCGCTTCGAACTCAATGAGGACGTCTGCGTGCAGGGAGATATCTGCACTTGGATGGACGAAAGAATCGAACCTCTGGATCCCGACCATCAGGCCGCATGGCAACAGCGCTTCGGGCGCTACACGAAGACCAAATCCATCCGCTCGCGCTCCACGCAGCAGATCAACGGCGAGAAGGCTCTGGTGTGCTCGAACTTCATCAACGCGGTCACGGAAGCACCCTACGCCTTCAATCTGCAGGCCTTCATCAACGATCAAGCGGCCACTTACGGCAAGACGCCCGCCGAGATCGGGCTTCTCATCAGTGGCGTGCGGGACCGCGTAGCGAACATCGAGCGCGACACCATCAAGCAGGCCGCCGCTTCAGGCGGCAGAGAGGCCATTGAGTTGGAGAAGGCTGTGACGGGCATCTTCCGCAAGCTCGGCTTCGATCTCTCCGAACACATCGGCCAGAAGACGGCAAGCAATCGCGAGGGCGGATATCCGGACATCCGCATCAGGGCTTCGGGCATGACTGAATGCGGGTTCGGAGACAGCAAGGCTACTATGAACTACGGCCTGCCGCTCAACGACACGATCAAGCTCAAAACCTACTACAAGGACTGTTGGCAGGAGTTTGACGACAAGACGCCTTCCAAGTTCTTCCTCTACATTGCAGGCGGATTCGGGAAGTCGGCCAAGGCCGTGGAGAGTTCTCTTCAGAAATGCTCTGAAAGTTACGGACAGCCGGTTTCGGCGGTGACGGTCGATGCGCTCCTCGATCTCGTGGAGATGACCAATCCGCCGCCGGCGGCGAAGCTCATGGACGCCTTCAAGAAGGGCGGCTATTTCGCGAGCTGCGTGGACGTACAGAACGCGGCGTAGCGGATTTGCAAACCAAGCAAGAAAACCGCCTGTGCAACAGCGTCCAGGCGGTTTTTTGTGCTCAATTCAAGTGCTGTTCCTTGAGCCAGCGCTCGAACGTGTCGAGGGCCGTATAGAACTTCTGAAAAGCCTGTTCCTTGGGCATGACCTTGTTGGCCAGATTGTGCTGCATGCCGATGATGGTGTGCAGATGCGAGGACAGGTCGCCGGGCTGGCTTTCGCTTGTGGGTGCGAACATCGCACCGGGAAACAGCGTTCCGACAAAATCCTTGCATTGCCGGCAACGCATTTGCAGGTTGATCGGAAGGTTCTGGACGTTCGCGGGCCTCTTGAGCTTCGCCTTCAGAATTTCGGTGGCCGCCACCGCCAGTCGTGAGAGCGCTTTGTGAAATTCGGCCATGCGGGCGGAGTCCCTGTCGTTGATGATGCGAGGCAGGGCGTCGAAGGCGGTGTCGAGCGGCTTGGCCGCAAGTTGACATAGATGAGTGATGAGGTCGGGCAGGCTGCTCCCGAGTCCTGCGTGAGGGCCCGTCATGGCTTTGGCGCGCTTGCAGGCAAAGGCGGTATGCCGTCCGAAGGCATTGATATGGCTCGCATTCTTCTCGTACTCCGGGTAGAAGGTCTTAAGAGCGCAGAGACAGTTGTCGGGTGATACGATCTTCTCGATGATTTCTTCCGTCACCACCCGCTTGAAGGAGGGCGACAAGGTTTCCTCGCGCTGAACGTGCTCGATCACGATTTGCTGGTCAAAGAACAGCGTGCCGTCAAACTGCTCGAAATGCAGGAGTAGCCAATACTCGAAGCAGGGGTTTGTAAAGGCCAGATGGATGAACGGGATCTTCTTGCCGAGTTCGACGGCATCGTGAAAGGTCAGATGAGAATCGCGGTCGAAAACAAGCCACGCCTGCCCATATTCGACCTCGTTGATCTGTCGAGCCAGTAGCATGTCCTTGGCCAAGTTCCGCAGGACAAGGCATGGCTCCTTGGCGGGACTGACTTTCACGTCGATGCGATCCTTGAGGCCGAGGAATCCGCAGAGGGCCTCGAAGTACCGCTGTTCCGTTTCGCCCTCGAAAAGGATCACTTCCCTTACGGCTTCCGGTTCGGAAGACGGAGCGTCACTCGGCAGAGCTGCGGAGACGGATGCCGGGGCGCTTGACTGCTTCGTTTCGAACGTCAGTCGCTTTCGCCGAATCTCGCCGGCGAGTTTTTCGACCTGAGGGTGTTCGGCGTGCTCGATGCCGGGCAACCACTCAATGGTGGGGTCGCGATGCGGGTCGGGGATGTGAATGATGGCGATGCTACGCCTGCCGCCCGTGGCCGGGCGCGTGAAGACGAGCCAGGAATGGCCGTCCGATTGTTTGCGAAAGTGCATGTGGTTCTTCATGGGAGGCAGTCTAACTTTCATGGAGCATTCCCTCTTTCTCCCAGAAAGCAAAATCGGCTTTCAAGCCTGTCAGGGCGCACTTGACACCTGAGTAATCTTTGCTCCGTCAATTATTTCTGGGTGTCACTCATGTCGCTTAATTCGTTTCTGGGCAGGCAGTTTTCCCACGAAGGCCGAGCCGGGCGTCTTGAATTTTTTGCCTATTTTGTGGCGGGGCTTGTCTCGAACCTGATTCTCATCGCGCCGTTTCTCTGGGTGTCTTGGGAATACATCAACGCATCCATCGACTTTGGCCCAGACGTGGCGCTGATGATGAGCGAAGAGGACGAATTTACCTTCTTTGCCGCAGGCGCTTTCTATGTCTGGCTCTACGTCTGGAGCGGCTTGCTGCTCGCACTTAGCGTTGCCTACCTGATGACGCTCTGCCGCCGTCTGTCCGACATCGGCTGGTCGAAGTGGTGGGTGTTGGTCATCGGGCTACCGATCATCAACCTTCTGTTCGTTCTGCTCCTCTGCATCTGGCCGGGCAAGAAGGATTCGCAAGTCGACATTCACCCGCGCACCGAATAGAAAGCAGATTTTACTTTCAAGCGCGTCAGTGACATTTGACAAATTTTTTAGAGTTTGATCCGACACGTTTTTTAACTTCTGGTCACTTCTATGAAGGAAACACGCATTCCGACGCGAGCCGATATGCCGCCCTACCTCCTTGTGTGGTCGAGCGACGAGTGCATGCCGGTGCTCCTTGGTCTCGGTATTGGGATCATGCTCAATCAGGTTTTCATCTGCACGACTGTCGGTTTGGTCGTTGCGCACTTCTATCGCAAGTTCCGCGATCTGCATCCGGACGGTTACCTCTTTCATCTGCTCTATTGGTATGGCTTCGGATTTACCCGTAGCAAATCCATGATCAACCCGTGGATCAAGCGACTGATTCCGTAAACGAAGAACAAGAAAAAATGGACTTAAAGCGTTATCTCTCTACGTTCCACGGTCTCAAGACCGAAGCGTACTTTTCCCGCATGGTCACGACGGTTCTCTTGTGCCTGTGCTTCTTTCTGGTGGCCGTTCTGGCCACGCGTCCGACGATTGTGACGATCCAGCCGTGGACGCTTGCCGAAGACGCTCAAGTGACGCGTGACGATGCATCGCGCTCCTACATCGAAGCGTGGGGCTTTGCTCTGGCCGAACTGATCGGCAACGTGAGTCCCGGCAACGTGACCTTCATCGGTGATCGTTTGAAGCCGCTTCTGGATCCGAAGATCTACCACACCGTGCTCGAAGGTCTGGAATCCAATGCTCAGGGGCTGATGGACGATCGCGTGACGATGCGCTTTGAGCCGCGTCGCGTCACGTACGAAAAGTCTTCCGGCAAGGTCTTCGTGACGGGCTACAGCTTCATTCGTCAGGGCTTGAGCTTCGAAGCCGAAAAGCGTGAGGAACGCACCTATGAGTTTGTGATCCGCATTGCGAACTACGCCCCGCTCATCAAGTCCATTGATACCTATCTGGGCAATCCCAAGACGCGTGACGTGCTTGAGAAGAATGAACTGCGCCAGCAGCGAGATGAGCAGAAGCGTCAGGATCAGATCAAGGAACGCGCTCGCTACAAGGAGCCGGAAGCCGACCGTCGCGAAACGACGGAAGCCGATACGAAGCTCTAACGGAAAAAGAACAGGAGAGAATTCCAATGAAGCTCACTCACATTGCTGCGGCGGTGGCGGTGGCCTTGCTTTCGAGCAATGCGGCACTGGCTGCCGAAGGCGAAAGCGCGGTGACGAGCGCTGTCAAAAGCGTCGTGAAGACCGTTGCCGAAGCCGATGCGCAGTCCAAGCGAACGGCCAAGGCCAAGCAGGAACCGGCCCAAAAACAAGCCGAAGATGAAGGCTACGTTGCCGTCCCGGCGAAGTACCTGCGCACGAACGCCGACCCTGCCGCCAAACAGCAGGCGGTCGAACAGATGAAGAGGAACGTCAAGGCTGAAGACAAGGCGGCGGAGGAATCGCGCCGCAAGCCCGACACCGTGCCGGTCGGCCAAGTGCAGATCAACACGAAGGGAACCATTGCGATCAAGCCGGGCGAGAACGTCTTCATCCCGATTTCGCGTGAGCATCCGAACAGAATTTTGACGCCGTTCAAGAATCCGCAGATCGTCTCGACGTCGCTCTTTACGAGCAAGAAGAAGGGCGATTGCGGCGAAGCCTGCGTGCGCGACGGCGTGATCTACATCACGACCGATTCGCCTTCCGCCGTGACGGCCTTCATCACCGAGAAGGGGCATGAAGACATCGCGTTTTCGATCACGATGGTGCCTCAGGCCATTCCGCCGCGTGAAGTTCGCTTTACGTTGCCGCCCGATGTGGTGGAACGCCTCAATTCACGCAGTGCCGCCAACGGCGGCCTGAAGAAGGCTCAGGCTTGGGAACAGTCCCAGCCGTATGTAGAAACGATTCGTCAGGCCCTGCGCGGCGTGGCGCTCGGCCAAGTGCCGTCGGGGTATTCGATGCGCAAGATCCGCGTGACTGATCCGCTTCCGACGTGCAAGCATCTCGGCCTTGACTTCGAGTGGGACGGTGGTCAGCTTCTCGAAGGCTACAACCTCGACATCTATGTGGGCGTCGTGAAAAACGTCGCCGATTCGCCCGTTGAGTTTCGCAACCAGAATTGCGGCGGCTGGCGTACGGCTGCTGTCACGACCTGGCCGCTTTCGGTGCTTCAGCCGGGACAGCAGGCCGAGATCTACGTGGTCGTGAAGCGTCAGGAAGACGTGCCGGACGAACTCGTTCGCAAGCCGCTCATCCCCCGTGAATACAACTGATGGGGGCGTGAGAGATGGCTTTCAACATGACTAATGCGCTCGCCAAGATGTCGCCGAGAACGAAGCAGCTCTCGGTGATCGCGCTCGCGGTTGCCGCCTTGGGCGGCGTGCTGTACCTGTCGCTGGCAGGCACAGAAGAGGGCGTCAAGGAGCGTTGGAACGCTAAGACGGACAAACAGGTCAATGTGATCACGGACCAGAGCAACAAGAACATGGGGCTTGAAGCCATGGCAGGTCGCATCAAGTTCCTGGACCGTTCAAACCGTCAGCTTCAGCAACAAATCGAGCGCCTTGAGAAGGAACGTGCGGCGGAGAAGACCGACGCCTCTCAGGAACGTATGTGGCGCGAGCGCTTTGATGCTCTGAGCAACGAAATCAACACGTTGCGTGCGCAACAGAAGGATCAGCAGGTCCGCATCGATCAGCAGAGCAAGGCTGCTGCCAAGGGGCAGGGTGATCAATCCATCGACGACCCGTTCCAGCTTCGCGAACAGAAGCGTCGCGAACTGATGGGCGACGAGATGGAAGCCGAGCTCATGGGCCGCAAGGGCAAGGGCGCAGCCCGAACGTCATCGCGCAACGGCGCAGTGCGGATCGGCATCGTGGGCGAAGAGGGTGAAGAGGAGGAAGAAGCAACCTCCGATCAGGAAACGCAGGCGAAGGAGGTCTCGCATACGGCCTACATCCCCGCTGGCTCAATTCTCACCGGCACGCTCATCACCGGTGCTGACTTCCCGACGGGCAAGGGTTCGTACGACAACCCGACGCCTTCGCTGATCCGTCTTTCGAAGCATGCGATTTTACCCAACCGCTACACGTCCGACGTGCGCGAGTGTTTCCTTCTGGTGGGCGGTCGAGGCGAACTGGCGAGTGAGCGCGCAAAACTTCGTGGTGAAACACTCTCCTGCATTCGAAACGATGGCGGCGTCATTCAGACGAAATTGAACAGCTATGTATCGGGTGAGGACGGCAAGGAAGGCATCAAGGGTCGCCTTGTGTCAAAGCAGGGCCAGTTGATCGCCCGCACGATGGTCGCTGGCTTCCTGTCCGGCATGTCTGAAGCCTTTGATTATTCGCAGGTGTCGGTGCTTTCGACGACTGCAAACTCAAAGGTGCAGTACCAGAAGAACTTCAGTACGGAAGCGGCCAAGGGAGGCTTTGCGACCGGTCTTCAGAACTCGCTTGACCGCGTCGCTCAGTTCTACATGGACTTGGCCGATGAAATGGTTCCGGTCGTTGAAATCAACGCGGGCCGCCAGGTCGATGTCGTGGTGATTACGGGTACGACGCTCAACGTGACGGCTCAGACCCAAGTCGCCAAGAATCCCACCCATACCGGGAGCTAATTGGAAATGAATTTCAAACGTGTTTTTCTCTCGGTCTCCGTGGCCGGTCTCTTCAGCTCGATGCTCTCGGGTTGCGGCTCCATTGGGGTCGGTGAAGAGGAATTTGCTTGTACGGGCATGCCGGGGTCTGTCTATTGTCACTCCGCCCGCGACGTTTATGAAAAGACGAATGACGGCGTTGTGCCGTCGCCCGTCGGCAAGAAGGACGGCTCCTACAACGAAGAGTGCGAGGACTGCGTTCGTGCCGAGGACGTGAATCCGGAGCTCGCCGTTGAGGAAGACGAAAACAGCCGCTACGCCGTAGGCGTCGGTGCGGGCAAGGCGTCGAAGGTGGCTGCGTCCGAAGAATGGATTGACGTTGTTGACAAGAAGACGGGCGAAAAGAAGGTGATTCGCCGCAAGACGCTTGAAGTCAACAACGACGAAGTGATCAACAACTATGTCGCTCCGCGTCTTCCGAGCGAACCGGTTCCCATTAGAACGCCGGCTCAGATCATGCGCATCTGGGTCGCGCCCTATGTGGACACGAACGGCGATTTGGTTGCCCCCGGGTTCGTGTACACCGAAATTGAGCCTCGCCGCTGGATTTATCCGGGCGACGAACAGGGTGGCAACAGCAAGATGTTCGCGCCACTTCAGGCGACGAGTAGTTATCCCGCATACAAGGCTCCCAAGAAGGAGGCTTACAACAGCCTCGAAAAACTCAAGAGAGACCAAATGCGCAATCACTAAAACTTAGTTTTCAGGAGATATTCCCATGAACTTCAAGTCTATCGGCAAGGTCGCTCTTGCCTGCAGTCTCTTCGCCGGCGCTGCCGCCGTTTACGCCGGTGTGGGTGGTAACACCCCGGGCGGTTCCGAGTTCGAAGAAATCTGGACGCTCATTCAGGGCTGGTCTCAGGGCGTTCTCGGTCGCATCATCGCGCTCGGCGCTCTGATCGTCGGCATCGCCTTCGGCCTTGTTCGTCAGTCCGTCGTGGCTGCCGTCATCGGCATCTCGATGGCCATCGTTCTCCAGTACGGTCCGGACGTCATCGAAGGCATCGTGACCTCCACGGCTGCTGGTGCTGACCTCGCTCAGGTCGCTCTTCTCGACAACGGCATTAACATTGCCAACCTCGTGAAGTAAGCCTTCCTGTCTAAGCACTAGCGTTCCTGTCGACCCCTCCGAAGAGGACATAGAGAGGTCGGCAGGACGTTTTGGCGTGGGACTAGCCAAGGATTCCGCCCGCAACAAAGCCTTGGGCGGGCGTAACGATGGAAGGGGCTGGTTCCACACCAAAACGGCTTTCAAAGAGCTGTTCGGGCGTTTTAACGTCTGCACCCTCGATGTGTGGTTTCTGTTTCGGAAAACAGCGCATCAGGCTTCCGACCGATCCATCCGGTTTTCATCCACATAAGGCATTCATCATGAACACTAGCTTCAAGCACACTCTCATTACGGTTGCCGTGGCTGCGGCGACGGCTATTACGGCGGCTTCGTCCTATGCGGCAGGCACGATTGAAGACTTTCAGGCACGCGTCAACAAAATCGCCGCTGAAAAGGGTGTGCCGGCTCCGGACGTGAAGAAGGGTCTTGAAGCGCAAGCGCGTGTGGACGCTCAGGAAGAGCAGACCCGCGAGGCTTTGGCCAAGGTCTCGCCCATCGAGCGCATCGTGGCCATTGATGCCGATGTCATTCGCGCCATCAAGTCGAAGGACGGCAAGATCATGTATCTCGTCGACAACGGTCGCTTTGCCTTCATCGGCAAGATGGTCGACGTTTGGAACCGCAAGGAGCTGTCCACGATTGAAGACATTGCCGATGCCGTGAGCCACATTGATCTGAAGCGCGTCGGCTTTAAGCTTGATCAGGTGAATCACATTTCCGTGGGCTCCGGCGCAAAGCAGGTGGTGGCCTTTGTGGACCCGCAGTGCGGCTGGTGCCACAAGCTCGTCGGCGAGCTCAATGCCAATCCCGACTACTACAAGAACTACACTTGGAACTTCGTGATCCTCCCGGTGCTCGGCGACCGTTCCGTGCAGCTTTCCAAGAAGCTCCACTGCGCCAAGACGACGGATCAGGATGAGAAGTTCAAGGCGTTCCAAGGCGGTTTCCGCGCCATCGAGGCGCTTGAGCAGCAGAGCGATTGCGACATGACCAACTTCGAGTCCACCCTGACGATCGCCCGCGCCTTGGGCGTGCAGGGCGTGCCGATGGTGATCGCGCCCGACGGTCGTTTCGAACGCGGCAAGCCCCGTGATTTGAAGGCGTTCCTTGAGCCCGCAGCTCCGAAGGCGAGCACGGTTTCCCAGATGGATGCAGGCAAGGCTACCAAAGCTGAACCCGCTCAGGCCGCCAGGTAAGAAGTGGCCAACGAGAGGTTGAGGTATGGACGTTTTCAAGCTCAAGCGCTTTACGGATGAAGGACTGTTGACCGACGATATTCGTGCGGAGCAGCTCATTTCGCCGTTGGCGGTCGACAATGAACATCGCATCTTCATGTGCGATGACAAGACGCTGGGTTTCTGCTTCGAATGCCAGCCGCTCACGGGCGGCGGCGAGAAGGAGCATGAAAAGCTCGACCAGCTTTTCAGCCAGAACTTTCCTTCCAACATGACGATGAGCTTCCTGCTCTTCCGTTCGCCCGATATCGAGGAAAACCTCCTTGTTGCCGAACGCATGCGCATGAACCACAAGCATCCTCTGTTGACGCCTGTGTTTGAGGAGCGCATGAGGTGGCTGCGAAAGCACACGGATGAGGAAATTGTCGGCACGGCCCTGAACGGTGCTGTGTTCAACGTCGGACGCGTCGTCGACCTGAAGCTCATCGTGAGCGTCAAGATCCCGTTCTCGGGCGAAGAGCCGAGCGAAGACGATATGGAAGACTGCCTTGACTGGGCGACCAAGATCATCTCCGTTCTGAAGTCCGTCGGCTTCGCGCCGTACCAGATGGACGCAAACCGCTACGTGCGCTTTGTGAACACCTTCCTCAACTGGAATGCGCGTGCGACGTGGCGTCAGGGCTATCGTCCGCTCTGGGAAAAGGACAAGCCCATTCCGCCGCAGTGCTTTGATCCTGATTCCGGGGTCATGATCGCCAATCCGAACTTTTTCACGTTGGGCGAAGATGCCTACGTCAAGGTTCTGTCCGCCAAGAAGATGCCCGAAGCCATGTACTTCGGCAATGCCATCGACTACGTGGGCGACCTGCACGGCAACAACGGCGGCATTCATCAGAACTATGCCGTCTGTTGCAATATCATCTTTCCGGATGTCTCCAAAATGAAGGGGACGCTTGAGAAGAAGCGCACATGGGCCAACAACCAGGCCTTCGGTCCGCTACTCAAGTTCGATCCGATCCTCGGGGATATCAAAAAGTCGTTCGACACGATCTACGATTCGCTCAACAACGGCTCTCGTCCTCTGAAGACGAGTTTCCACGTGATCGTTTTCGGAAAATCCGAAAAGGAAGTTACGTCCACGGCTTCGGCTACGGAATCCTTCTGGTCCGACCAGCACTTCACGCTCAAGGAAGACCGGTACGTGATGCTTCCGATCTTCAAGAACTGTCTGCCGCTTTGCTGCGATCGGTTTGCCATCAGCGAACTCTGGCGCTACAAGACGATGACGAGCCGCGAGGTCCCGGTCATTCTGCCGCTCTTCGGCGAAGCCAAGGGGACGGGTACGCCGCACGTGGAGCTCCTGAGCCGAAATGGGCAGGTGATGAGCCTGTCGCTGCATGACTCTTCAACGAACCAGAACGGCGTGATTGCAGCCGAATCGGGATCGGGCAAGTCGTTCCTTCTAAACGAAATCATTCTCTCTTACATGAGTGAAGGTGCTCGTGTCTGGGTGATTGACGCTGGTAAGTCCTACAAGAAGCTCTGCGAGTCGCTCGACGGCGACTTCGTGGAATTCTCAGACCGAAGCAAGATCTCGCTCAATCCGTTCGAGACCATTGTCAACTGGAACGATGAAGAAGATGCTGTGGTGAATCTGGTGGCGACGATGGCTTCCATGGAAGGCAAGCTCGACGACTATCAGATCGCGGCTCTCAAGGGCCATATGCATCAGATCTGGAACGAGACCTACGAGGAGGGCAAAAAGCAGGTTCAGGGGACGCTCGATGCCATCAACGCGGCCTATGAGCACAAGATCGAACAGGCTCTGCAAATCTCGGATCGCCGCAAGGCGGATGCGATGGTCGAAGACCTTGAGCGCAAGCGCGACCTTGATCTGATGCAGGCCATGCCGCCGTCGACCATGAGCATCGACCTCATCGCCGAACGTTGTCTGGGGGATTCGGACCCTCGCGTGCGCGACGTCGGCGTTCAGCTGGGCTCCTTTACGTCGAAGTCTTCCTATGGCCGCTTCTTCTCCGGACACAACAACGCCAACTTCAAGAACGATCTGACCGTTCTCGAACTCGACGAACTCCAAGGTCGAAAGCATCTGCGCCAGGTGGTGCTCCTGCAGCTCATTTCGCAGATTCAGCGTGAGATTTTCCTTGGCGAACGTGACCGCAAGAAAATCGTCATCATTGACGAAGCGTGGGACCTCCTGAAGGAAGGCGAAGTCTCCGTCTTTATGGAACACGCCTACCGCAAGTTCCGAAAATACGGCGGTTCAGCCATCATTGCCACGCAGTCCGTGCAGGATTTGTATGGTAACTCGGTGGGCAAGGCCATCAGTTCGAACTCGGCCAACATGTTCCTTCTCGGCCAGAAGCCGACGACGCTTGAACAGGTTCGCAAAGACAATCAGCTCGTGATGGAGGACTGGGCCTTCAACATGCTCAAGTCCGTGCATACGGAAGCGGGAGTCTTCTCGGAAATCTTCGTGAGCGTTGGTCAGCTTCAATGCGTTGGTCGCTTGATCGTGTCGGACTTCCAGAAGCTGCTCTACTCGACCGCTCCCAACGACGTCAATGACATCAAGCAGTACCAGTCACAGGGCATGGGCATTCAGGATGCCATCAATGCGGTACTTCGAGACCGCGAAGCTCGTCGGCGCTATTGAGGAAAAAAGGGCCGTCTTTCCGAAGAGGGACGGCCCTAAAGTTCTGCTAATCTACTCGCAAGCTACTTTCGATTCGCAAAAACCACTGCTCCCGCAATGGTCAGGACAGCGCTCAACTCAACCGAAAGGTCAACCGAGAGGTTGATTTCGATCTCGCCCATGAGGCATAATTGTCCCAACACAAGGAGGAAGCAGGCAAGCGATGGTTTAGGATTGTGCATCGCAAGTCTCCTCTGTCGTGCAACGGCCCCAACTTCCACATCGGGGCCGTTTTTCGTTTCTGAACCCCGCATGCCGGAGATGGCTGCAGGGGCTTGGGTCTTCCGACGATGCGACCCAACAGAGACTGGAGCGAATTGTACTGGATCGGCATGAAGCTCAAGCTTTCCGTTGCAATGCCGAAACTTCTAGGGGGGTTGAGAAAAACGTCCGTTCTTTGCGAATGGGCGGATTCTTGTCTGTTTTACAGGAGTTTTGGTTGATTTGAGGAAGCTCTTCAAAACCTCGCTTCAATTTCGACTTGCAAGGACTTTTAACTGTCACACAGTGCAAACAGCCGTTCGCCTCCTTGTTAAGGGCTACTTTTGAAGAGCTTTCTTGAGACGCTTTCTCGAACCTGCTGTCTTTTGTCATGATTGTAACGTAGCGTCGTACTGTATCGGCAAGCGTTACGACATAAAAAAGATCGGCAATCAGGATACCTTGGAAACCAGGCGTCTCGCCCACCATAAAGCGCCACAGCGGTTTCAAAAGCGAGTTTTGCTTTCAAGTGTGCCAGATGGGGTTGGCCAACTGCCTATGCTCAAACTCAGCGTCGAAAAGCATCCCGGCTTTTCACATTGGTTTGAATCATAAGAATCAGTTTTGGGCCTTGCACTCATGCACCCCTTATTCCGAAAGTCCGTTTGCTCCCTCATGGCCGGCCTGATCGGCTTCACACAGACGGCAACTACTGTCGCCATGGCGGAAACGGTCACGCCGCCTTATCTCAACAACAAGCTCTCCGCGTCTGAGATCACAGACATGGGCCATGCCGCCAATGCCTTCGGCAAGGAGCTAGGAACCAAGGGGAAGGACGGCGCACCGACGTTAGAAGGAACGTCCATTAAATTCCAAGTGGGCGACAAGGAAATGACGCTCGATAAGAGCGAACTTGCGCCTAAGGATAATGGGAAGAACATCCGATACGCGCATACGGAGGAGGAGTTTGAAAAACAGAAAGACCTCTACAACGATGGCGGTGCAATGGATGAGAAGGGCGCAGAACAGAAAGATGCGCTCTTCATGGATTCAGAGTCAGATACCCCGACTCTGGAGGGCGAAGTGTATGCGTTGTTGGTGGACATTGCTGGCAAGGAAAAGCCTGACCTCAGCGAGGAACAGTTCCTGAAAAAAACTGAGGAAATTCTGGGCGACATGGAGAATGTCCTCCAGGATCTCGTGACGTGCGACGCAAAGTCCGCTTTGGATACTCAGTCGAAATATGTTCATATTGCTGATCTGAAGGAATGCCAGCAAGTCATCGACAAGACTTCGACTTGTACGATTCAGCATGACTACACTGCTGGCGTCATCGAGCACGTCGATGGCGACTTCAACATGAAGTCGTGCGGCGAGGGATGTATCGAGATTTGGTTAGGCACGGTTTGCAACGACTGTCTGCATGGTGGTTCGTGCTCATTGTTTGTCAAGGAAATTCGCTTCCGCGTCGTGAATCCGGACGCGCTCATCAAGGCGGAAATTGACTATGCGGTTTTCGACGACGAGTATCAAGTGTGGATCGGCCCTGACGGAGCGACGCAACTCGTCTATGACAGCCATGACGGGCAATTTCCTTTTGAACCTGATGGCACACGGAATGGGAATCAGTGCGAACGATGGACTTCGTGGGCTTGGGACGTTTATGGCGACGGCTACGGTTGTCATGACGCTTGCCGAAATCCGACGCCCGGGAAGGGGGCTGTCAATGTCAAGCCGCAGATCATCGCCGCCGGTGAAAACGGCATCGTTCGTTTTGTCACGCGTACCGCTGCGGGCGGCAATGGCGAAGGCTTTTCCCGTCTGCGTATTCGCTATGACACGAGCAAGATCGTCAAGAACGACATTTGGAAGCCGAAGGGATGCATTGATGCCGCACTAGGCATTGAAGACGGCATGGCTGAAGGGGCGGTTAAGTGTACGGACATGCCTGACGTTGGCACGGATGGTTGTGTATGGCTTAACGGCGTGAGCGTTTGTGAACGCCATCTCTCTGAGTCGCCGCTTAAGGCCATAAGTCCCTTCTGCCGTAAGGTTTCCGTCGATGCCAAGTTCACCTTCAATAAGGGGGATACGGGATGTTGGAATGTGCTTGTCGGCTTTGACAAAAATGGCCATGGTATCTACGACCGCGTGTGTGGCGGTGAAAACCTTGGTGGGAATCTCGACACCTGTACGAAGTACAAGGAAGATCCGAACTGCAAATTTGTCTCCTCAGTATGTACGGGAGGTATGACCGGTTCGACAACCGGCACCTGTTACGTCAACGACGTGGTGTACGACTGCGGCAAGGATGTCAAGATCGAAGATGTAAATGCAGAAACGACCTACGATTGCGACGGCATTGCCTGCCTGGGTGAGAACTGTATCGACGTAGATCGCACTCAAAGTACAGACTTTGCGAAGGTGAACGCCATTCTGAACGCCATGCAATACATGGCGCAGGACATGGAGTGCACCGGTCTGGACGAAAACGGGAATCCTACCGGGAATCAGGATGTCAATTGCACGGTGTTTGGCGGCAAGAGCGGGTACTGCAAGATCGCTGTTGGCGGTTGGCAGGACTGCTGTGAGCCCGTGGGTGGACCGGGTATTGCAGAGTACATTTCCATGATCCAGGCAGGCCAGCGTCTGCATTCCGCGCTCAATTCCTACGGAACAGCCGTCAATGCGGCTGGCACTGCCACTTCAATCGGTGCTGAGATTGCCGGCAATTATGCGAAAGGCTTCGGGGAAGTGAAGGCCGTTCTTCAAAATGGCGTGAAATGGTTTAAGGACGCTTTTACGAGTGTGGCGGACAATGGGAGTGTCAGGATTTCTGTGTCTGGGGAGGTTATTCCAGGGGCAGCCCAACGAGGCTGCCCTTTGTATTTGAGA
>ENA-UERK01001121-UERK01001121.1-human-gut-metagenome-genome-assembly--contig:-NODE-1121-length-20648-cov-8.031987_pt1 | contig 20648 bp, 14 predicted proteins | sample MGYA00242957_ERZ507957 | MGnify/ENA primary metagenome ERZ507957 (study PRJEB26167, sample SAMN06115538) | human gut metagenome | host: Homo sapiens | place: China:Heilongjiang | collected 2015-11-06... | reverse complement strand
CTACGAGACAGGCAGAGCGGCAGCGGATAATAGGAGTAGGTCAAATCGTCTAGCAACTCTAAACGCGGCAACGCCGCGCGCAGGAAGTAGCATCGGCAAGCATTGCAGCTCTTCGAGCTGCTCGCTTGCAATGTGAAAACCTTTCTCTTGGGGGATTTAAAGGGGGCTATTCTCTTTTGTGAAAGAGAATATCCCCCTTTGCCCGCTCCCCTGCGGGTACGCAGGGATTCTCGGTTTGTCTTGACAAACAATTTCAGTCATGGTATGCTGACCACAACAAAAGGCAGCGAGAAAGAAGCCTTTTCTTTTCACCCGCTCAAGAGAGGGGACGGCCGGTGCAAGTCCCTGCGGAACGGAAAAGGCGGCGCTTTTGAGCCGCGCGGCGGAAATGCCGCGCCGGTCCCTCCGTTACAAGGGAACGAAGTGCCCCGCATCCAGCGGGGAATTCAGGTGGAACCACGGACAATGATTTGTTCGCCCTGAGCCTACTTTAATAGGCTCAGGGCGTTTTTTATCTCCTGAGCCAAATGTCGAAAGGAGAAATTCACCATGAAAAACACCGAAAAGACGATGGACAAGATCGTCGCGCTGTGCAAAAACCGCGGCTTTGTCTTCCCCGGCAGCGAGATCTACGGCGGCCTTGCCAACACCTGGGACTACGGCCCCCTCGGCGCCGAGCTCAAGAAGAACATCAAGAACGCCTGGTGGAAGAAGTTCGTGCAGGAGAATCCCTACAACGTCGGCCTTGACGCCGCGATCCTGATGAACCCGCAGACCTGGGTGGCGAGCGGCCATCTCGGCGGCTTCTCCGATCCTCTGATGGACTGCCGCGAGTGCCACGAGCGCTTCCGCGCCGACAAGGTCATCGAGGACTGGTGCGCCGAGACCGGCTTCGAGCTTCCCAAGCCCATCGACGCCTTCTCCCAGCAGGAGATGAAGGACTTTGTCGAAGAGCACAACATCCCCTGCCCCACCTGCGGCAAGCATAACTTCACCGATATCCGTCAGTTTAACCTCATGTTCAAGACGTTCCAGGGCGTGACCGAGGACGCAAAGAACACCGTCTACCTCCGCCCCGAGACCGCGCAGGGCATCTTCGTCAACTTCAATAACGTCCAGCGCACCACGCGCAAAAAGCTGCCGTTCGGCATCGGCCAGATCGGCAAGTCCTTCCGCAACGAGATCACGCCGGGCAACTTCATCTTCCGCGTGCGCGAGTTCGAGCAGATGGAGCTCGAGTTCTTCTGCAAGCCGGGCACCGACCTTGAGTGGTTCAACTACTGGCGCACGTTCTGCCACAACTGGCTGCTCTCCATCGGCCTGAAGGACGAGAACCTCCGCCTGCGCGACCACGATCCCGAGGAGCTGTGCTTCTACTCCAAGGCAACGACGGACTTCGAGTTCCTCTTCCCGTTCGGCTGGGGCGAGCTCTGGGGCGTTGCCGACCGCACGGACTACGACCTCACGCAGCATCAGAACACCAGCGGCGTGAAGATGGTCTATCGCGAGGGCGAGGGCAAGGACATGGTCGAATACGTCCCCTACGTCATCGAGCCGTCGCTCGGCGTGGAGCGCAGCGTGCTCGCGGTCCTGTGCGACGCCTACGATGAAGAGGTCGTCGGCCAGGACAAGAAGGGCAACGACGACGTGCGCGTCGTGCTGCACTTCCACCCCGCACTCGCCCCCTTCAAGGCCGCGATCCTGCCGCTTTCCAAGAAGGACGTGCTCGCCGGTCCCGCGATGGAGCTCTACAACGAGCTTTCCAAGGAATTCATGGTCGACTACGACGAGACCGGCTCGATCGGCAAGCGCTACCGCCGCGAGGACGAGATCGGCACGCCGTACTGCATCACGTTCGACTTCGACACCGTCGGCGACGAGGCCAACGGCATCGCGGCCGACCACTGCGTCACCATCCGCGAGCGCGACAGCATGGAGCAGGTCCGTATCCCCATCGATCAGGTCAAGGACTTCCTGCGCGAAAAGTGCGCGTTCTGAGAAAAGTTTTCCACAGAATAGCAAGAAGGACAGCTCTCTTTCGAGAGCTGTCCTTTGTTCTTTATTTTTCGATCTTCCGGCTCACCAAAAATCCGGCTTCCTCCTTTATGATCTCATATTCCTCAGCCATCGAATTTTCAGACCCGACCACGCAGTAGTCGCATCTGTCGGCGTTCCCGCAGGTGCCGCGGCGGAGCAAGGTGCCGTGAAGTTGGCTCATTCCCCAGTAGTCGGAATTGCAGAAAAGCGGCAGCACCTGCATCAGATCGTGCTTTTTCGCAAATTCCGCATTTGGGCACTGCGCAAAATGGTATCGCGCGGCACGTTTTTCTTGTCGTACGGCTCGGATACATTGCAGAAGCACACCGGATGCTGCGCGTACAGCTTGCGGTCCCTTTTCCCACTCCTTGGAAGACCTTGTCGATCAGCCACATGTCAAAGCTGCGGTTCAAGTCAAAAATCTTTCCCAGCTTTACAAATCCCGACATAAAAAGGCTCGTGACAAGCTCCTGCAATTCCTCTGCCGGCGGATGGTCCGGCAGCAGAGGGTACAGGGAGAAGATCACGATGCTGCCGTAGATTGCGAGGGCATGGCTGGTCTTTTTTCCACCGTAGTCAGGGAGCTCTTTGAGATATTCGCCATACTGCCTGCCGGCAAGAACCCCACAAAGCGGGAAACTTGTCCGGTTGCGTTTTTCCTGTCGAAATGATATACTTTGTTATTATGCTTTCAGAAAGGGGACGTCCCCAACATGCGTTTTTTCTCTTCTCTGGTGCGGCCTGACGAGTCGACGGGCGCGGTGATGCGCTGGGTGCACCGCATCTGGGTCTTCTTCTGGCTCACGGTGCTGGGCGCTGGCATTGGCCTTCTCTCGCTCTACCTCACGGCACATTCCTACGCAAGCATCGACGCGACGGCGCTTTTGCAGTCGTACTTCAAAATTCCGCTGCTCGTAGCGATGAACTTGCTCGCGCCGATCTTACTCGTCTACCTCGGCTTTTTTCTCTTCGCGCGGCCGTGGGCGGCGTACCTGCTCTCAGCGCTGCCGTTTTTCGCGCTCGCGCTCGCGAGCTACTACAAGGTGCAGCTGCGCGGCGACCCCGTGCTCGCCACCGACCTGCGGCTCATCCGCACGGCGGGCGGCATCATGGGCAACTACACGTTCGAAATTTCCGCGCCCGTGATCGTCGTTCTTGAGGGGTTTGTGCTGATGCTTGTGCTCTCGTGCCTGATGCTCCGAAAAGAGCGCATGAGCCCGCGCTCCCGCCTTGCGGGCATCATGCTCATGCTCTCTGTCACGCTCGCGTGCTATTTTGAGTTCTACACCAGTTCATCTATCTACAAAGAGACCGCCAACAACGACCTCATTTCCCCGTGGTCGGCGGTCGAGGTCTACATCTCTCGCGGCACGACGTATCCGTTCCTGCACAGCGTGCAGGACATGTTCCCCGAGCCGCCGGAGGGCTACCGCGAGAGCGAGGCCAAGCAGATCCTTGAGCAGTATGCGGACACCGACATTCCCGACGATCAGAAGATCACGGTCGTCGGCATCATGCTCGAGGCATTCTCCGACCTGTCCGACTTCCCCCAGTTAAATGAAATCTCCGCCGTGCGGAATCTCTACGAGCCGCTGCACGAGCTCGAGAGCCGCAGCGTCTCGGGCAACCTCCTCACGAATATCTTCGCCGGCGGCACGACAAACACCGAATGGGGCTTCCTCACGGGGTACAGCCAGCACGAGGAGTTCCGCGGCCCGATCAATTCCTACGTCCGCTACTTCAAGGATCAGGGCTACGACGCGCTCTACCGCCATCCCGGCTACTCGTGGTTCTACAACCGCAGCAACGTCAACGAATACCTTGGCTTTGACGAGTGCGTCTTTAACGAATCGGGCTTCGGCGACCTCATCTCCATCGAGGACGCGCTCTTCAAGTCCGACACCGTGCTCGTCGACTACCTCTTAAACGACATCGACTCGCGCACGGAGGACGATGACCCTCTCTTCCTCTTCTCCGTCTCGTACCAGAACCACGGGCCGTACAGCTCCGAGACCTACTGGGAGGAGTACGTCACGCCCGCCAAGACCGGCTGGTCGATGGAAAGCTGCTGCGTCATCAACAACTACCTGGCCGGCATCCGCAGCACGATCGAGCAGATGCGCCGCCTCACGCGTGAGCTGGAAGCGCGCGATGAGCCCATCGTGCTCGTGCTCTTCGGCGACCACAAGCCGTGGATGGGCAACGGCAGCAGCGTCTACGCCGAAATGGGCGTTGACCTCGACGTGTCCACGCAGGAGGGCTTCTACAACTACTTCTCCACCCCCTACCTCATCTATGCCAACAAGGCCGCCAGGGAATCCCTCGGTCAGGACTTCCGCGGCGACGGCGGCGACATTTCCCCGTGCTTCCTGATGGACAAGCTCTTCTTCGAGTGCGGCTGGACGGGCGACGGCTTCATGCAGCTCCAGCGCGAGACGCGCGCCGTCACGCCGCTGATGCACGAGGATGGCTACCGCATGGTCGACGGTTCCATCACGCTCGACGTGCCCCCAGACGTCGCCGAGATCTGCCGCAGGTACCTCTGCTCGCAGTATTACCGCGAGCAGCACTTTGTTTCCGAATCATAAAAAGGAGAATCGCCATGAAATCTTTCAAAATCACCGCACTTTCCCTCGTCCTGGTTCTGCTTCTCGCCGCCTGCGGCGCGAAAAACGACACCCCCGATGAACCCGCCGTCGATCCGACGCCGGAACCTCCTATCGAGCAGCCGGTGGAAAAAACGCCCGATGAGCGCATCAACGACATCATCGCAGATATGAGCATCGAGGAAAAGGTCGGCCAACTCTTCTTCGTCCGCTGCCCCGAAACGGGCGCGGCGGAGGACGTCGAAACCTATCACCTCGGCGGGCTGCTGCTCTTCGGCAGGGACTATAAGGACGCAAACGGTGACTGGCTCACCGAGGACGACTTCACCGCGGCGCTCGCGTCCTATCAGGACGCGGCGGCCATCCCGCTTTTCATCGGCAGCGATGAAGAGGGCGGCACGGTCACGCGCGCGAGCAAAAACCCGAATCTCTTCTTCGAACCTCTCCCCTCCCCGCAGGAGCTCTATGCCGCGGGCGGCCTCGACGGGCTGCTCGAACGAACGCTCAGCTACAACCAGAAGCTCAAAGCGTTCGGCGTCAACGTGAACTTCGCCCCCGTGTGCGATGTGTCGACGAATCCCGACAACTTCATCTACGCGCGCTCGTTCGGGCAGGACGCGCAGACGACCGCGGACTATATCTCAAGCGTCGTGCCCGTCTATGCGCAGTCCGGCGTCGCCTGCGTCTTAAAGCACTTCCCCGGCTACGGCAACAACGCCGACACGCACACGGGCATCGCGCTCGACGCGCGCCCGTACACCACGTTTGAAAAGTCCGACCTCGTCCCCTTTGAATCCGGCATCGCCGCGGGCGCGCCGTTTGTGCTCGTGAGCCACAACATCGTCGAGTGCATGGACGGCGCGTATCCCGCGTCCCTTTCGGCGAAGGTCCACACGCTGCTGCGCGACACGCTCGGCTTCACCGGCGTCATCGTGACGGACGATCTCGCGATGGATGCCGTCAAAGCCTACGCGCAGGACGGCAGCGCCGCCGTGCTGGCCATTCAGGCGGGCAACGACATGATCGTGACCACCGACTATCAGACGCAGATCCCGCAGGTGATCGCCGCCGTCCAGTCCGGCGAGATCGCCGAAAGCGATATTGACGCGCACGTTTTCCGCGTGCTGCACGAAAAACAGGCGCTCGGCCTGATCGACTAAAGGAGAACCCCATGGAAACAAGAAAACTCTACTATGAAGATCCCTTTCAGAAGGGCTTTGCCACCACCGTCGTCTCCTGCGACGCTGTCAAGGGCGGCTACGCCGTTGTCCTCGCGGAGACGGCCTTCTACCCCGAGGGCGGCGGCCAGCCGTATGACACCGGCGTTTTGGGCGAGGCGAACGTGCTCGAGGTCCACGAGAAAAACGGCGTCATCACGCACCTTTGTGACAAGCCCTTCGAGGTGGGAAAGAGCGTCTCCGGCAAGATCGACTGGGCGCGCCGCTTCGACCACATGCAGCAGCATTCGGGCGAGCACATCTGCTCGGGCCTCATCTGCGAGCGCTTCCACTGCGACAACGTCGGCTTCCACATGGGCGCGGACGTCGTCACGATCGACTTCAACGCCGACATTTCGTGGGATGAACTTATGGAGATTGAACAGCTCGCCAACCTGTACATCTATGAGGATCACCCCATCGACATCCAGTTCTATCGCGGCGCGGAGCTCGACAAGGTCGAGTACCGCAGCAAAAAGCCGCTCGAGGGCGACGTGCGCATCGTCTCCTTCCCCGGCGCGGACTGCTGCGCCTGCTGCGGCACGCACGTCGTGCGTTCCGGTCAGGTGGGACTCGTCAAGTTCCTCTCCGTGCAGAAGTTCCGCGACGGCGTTCGCATCGAGCTTCTTTCCGGCAAACGCGCGCACCGCTGCCTTTCGGAGTGCTGGGCGCAGGACGTGCGCATCGCACAGGCCCTCTCCGTCAAGCCGAACGCGAGCTTTGCGGGCGTCGAGCGCGTGCTCGCTGAGCTTTCCGCGCTCAAGCAGCGCTGCGCAAAGCTCGAAGAGTCCGTCTTCGCCCAGACCGCCGCGCAGTACGAAGGCAAGGGCGACGTGCTGCTCTTCGAGGACGAAATGTCCGGCGACAGCCTGCGCAAGCTCTGCGACGCGGTCACGAACCACTGCGGCGGCCGCTGCGCGGTCTTTGCCGGCGCGGACGGCGCGTACAAGTACGCCATCGGGCACATCGGCGGAGACCTTCGTGAGCTCGCGAAAAAGATGAATGCCGAGCTGAACGGCCGCGGCGGCGGCAAGCCGAATTTTGTGCAAGGCAGCGTGGCCGCTGCGCGCGGGGCGATCGAAGCATTTTTCGCAGAATAATTTGCAACGATTCCCGCACCAATGCGGGAGAAGCTTCCCCTGCACCGTGCAGGGGAGCAAGTCAAAGGGGCCATTCTCTTTCGCAAAAGAGAATGGCCCCTTTGGAACCCCAAGAGAAAGACTTTGATTGGCCGTCTCAGGCTCGAATGGCCTTTGTGCCTCCGGAAGGTGACTGCCTGCGCGCGGCGCTGCCGCGTTTAGAGCTGCTATACGATTTGCCTCTGCTCCTACTATCCGCTGCCGCTCTGCTCATCTTGTAGGAGTGCAAACTAATTTCCGCCTACCGGAGCACTCATCAATGCGGCGAGCACAGCAATGCCGCATTCGGCAAGCAGTCTGCCGCCAAGCAATCGTCACTCGCGCCTCACGATAGTAAGGCGCGGTTGCTGAATGTTTCGAATCGCAGTGATTCATGGCGAAGCCATGTACACCGCACCTGATTGCGCAGCGCGTGCAGCTCTTCAAGCTACAAACTGCCAATGTCGGGGGTCGAGGGGAACTCCCCTCGCCTTTCTCTGGGGGATTTAAAGGGGGTATTCTCTTCGGAAAGAGAATACCCCCTTTATTGCCCGTTTCCGCACAGTGCGGAAACCTCCCGCCCGCGACGCGGGCTTTGTTTTTGCTTGAAAAGGAAAAATCAGAACCCAAACCCGCTGAGGCCGAGTCCGCTCGTCAGCGCGTTCATCTTCCCGTCCATCGCCTCTTCGGCCTGGCGGAGCGCTTCGTTCACGGCGGAGATGATGAGGTCTTGGAGCATTTCCACGTCCTCGGGGTCGACCGCCTCGGGCTTGATGGTGATGTTCGTGACTTCCTTCTTGCCGTTGACCTCGGCGCTGACGACGCCGCCGCCAACGCTCGCCGAGAAGGTCTTCTCCTCGACCTCCTGCTGCGCCTTCTGCATGTCCTCCTGCATCTTCATGATCTGCTGCTGCATCTGCTGCTGCTTGAGCATCTGGCCGCTGCCGTTGGAAAAGCCGCGGCGTGCGCTGTAACCCTTTGCCATCGTTGTTGTCTCCTTTTATTTTACTGTAAAATTGTCGAATTTACTGCCCATGCGCAGGAGGTCCTGCATCTTGTCTCGCTTTTTCGCGCCCGGGCACTCGCCCACGAGGAAGCGGACGCGGATCTCCCGTCCAACTGCGCGCGACGTGACCTCGCTCAAAACGTCTGTCACGACCTTCTGGTCGAGCATGGACTTCTGCACCTCGGTCGAGCAGTAGACGGTGAGAAGGTCATCCTTCACATCGCCCTGCGCCATGCCGATGAACGCGCGCTTGTCGGGCGTCAGACGGTTTTTATAGCTCTCCATGAGCTGGTAGAAAATCTCATCATCCCCGCTGCCTCCACTCGTCGGCGCTTCCTGCGCAGGCGCGGGTGCTGCTGCTATCTTCGGCGCTGCGGCCTTCGGTGCGGGCGCGACCGGCTCGCCGTAGGGCGGCGGCGCGTCATAATCGTCGGGCAGCGGCGGCTCGTCCCACGGAAGCGGCGCTTCCTCGGCGGGCTTTGCGCTCTCTGTGGGCGCTTCCGCGGCCTTTTGCGGTGCGGGAGCAAGCTTTTGCGCCATCGCGGGAGCAGGTGCGCTCGCCGGTGCAGATGCGGGATGCTTCGCTGCGAACTGCACGCCCGCGGCGATCTGCTCTTCGAGCCGCGCGATGCGCGCGCCGAGCGCCGCCAGGTCGCCGGAGAGTGTTTCGTCGCAGAGCTTCAGAATGCAGAGCTCTGCGTCCGTGCGGCGGTTCACGCTGAACTGGAGCTGCGCCGCCGTCTCCTGCAAGATCGTACAGAGCTGGATGAAGCGTGCGCTCGTCCCCTGCGCACGCAGGTTTCGGAGCGTTGCGGCGTCATAAGCGCCGCTGAGTAAGCTCTCGCCGCCCTCCCCCGCCGTCGCGCTGATGAGCAGCTCGCGCGAGAGGGTCGAGAGCTCGCCGAGCACCGCGCCCACATCCTTACCGCCGTCGTAGAGCTTGCCGAGAAGCTCGAGTGCCCCGCGCGCATCGCGCGTCAGGATCAGCGACATGAGCTGTGCGGTCTGCACGTTTCCGGCCAAACCCAGCGCGTCGAGCACGGCGTTCGCGTCGATCGCGCCGCCCGCGGCCGCGCACTGGTCAAGAAGGCTCAGCGCGTCTCGCAGCGCGCCGTCCGACAGTCGGGCCAGCAGCGCCGCGCCGTCCTCCTTTAAGTCGATATTCTCCTGCCCCGCGATGTAGTTGAGCCTGCCCACGATGTCCTTCGGCTGGATGCGGCGGAATGAAAAGCGCTGGCAGCGCGACAAAATCGTCGCGGGCACCTTGTGCAGCTCCGTTGTCGCCAGAATGAACATCAGATGCTCGGGCGGCTCCTCCAAGATTTTGAGCAGTGCGTTGAACGCGGGCGTCGAAAGCATGTGGACTTCGTCGACGATATACACGCGTTTTTTTACCTGTGCGGGCGAATAGATGGCCTCGTCACGCAGCGCGCGCACGCTGTCCACGCCGTTGTTCGACGCCGCGTCCAGCTCGACCACGTCGAGCAGCCGCCCGCTCTCGATGCCAAGGCAGCTCGGGCAGCGGTTGCAGGGGTTGCCGTTTTCCGGATGCTCGCAGTTGACCGCGCGCGCAAGTATTTTGGCGCAGGTCGTCTTGCCCGTGCCGCGCGTGCCGGTGAAAAGATAGGCGTGCGACAGCCGCCCCTCCGCCACCTGGCGCTGCAAGGTCTCGGTGATGTGCTCCTGACCGACCACGTCGGCAAATGTTTTGGGACGCCACTTGCGGTAAAGCGCCTGATACATCCGCAGCCCTCCCTTACAATAGAAATACTCCCCCGTATACAGCTGCGGAACCGGCGTCCTTGCGGCACATGGATGGTCCCGCTTAATGCTGCTCGGTTCCCCGCCTGACATGGTTCGCAGGTACCCATTGCGCAAGACCGGTTCCGCAGCTGTATGCGGAGGAGTTGTTGAACAAATGGTATTCTACTATATTTCAGAAAAAATATCAACAGAAAAATGAAAAAGGGGCTTCACAAATTCAAAAAAGTGTGTTATGATAATCCGCGCTGGGAGACCAGCATTGCTATTTGGGCCTGTAGCTCAGTTGGGAGGAGAAGCGGTTCGGTTATAGCACCTCTTTTCCGGTAGTCCAACTCAGTTGCGGGCAAACAGTTCACATCACCAAAAACTTCATACACGGGCCCATAGCTCAGCTGGGAGAGCGTTCGGTTCGCATCCGAGAGGTCGAGGGTTCGAATCCCTTTGGGTCCACCAGCAATAAGGCAAGCGTCATGCTTGCCTTATTTTTTTGTTTCCATCGCCAGAATTGTATTTGTTCCGGGTCTTTTTGCCTCTTCCGGCTCCCCCTCCAGATACAATGCTTGAAATTCCTCAAACGACACATTGAACTCTATGTCGATCTCATAATCACGCCGCACACGAACGGCCTTGACAAACTTGGCTACGATCATTTTCTTTGCCTCAAAGGTGCAGTGGTCATACATCTCGGCCCAGCTTATCAGCTGGTCATATTCCCGCAACACTTGGCTGGCCGTCTGTACGGTTTCTTCCAACTCGGCTGTGGTGGTCTGAATTTGTACTCCCAGCTGTTTGATTTGTTCCGTAGTCTCGCTGACAAGGCTGTTCAGCAGGTCTGCATTCAAGCGGCTGGTGCCTTGGATGACCTTGATCGTCTCAGCGCGCAGGTCTTGATACTCCCGCTGCTTCTGCCGATACTGCTCATTTAAGAGGTTTAGTCTGGACCTGACGAGTTCAACCTCCTTGGCCTGCTGCTTTTCGATCAGTTCTTGAGATGGTGAGTTCTGAATGCGCCCAAGCTGGATACGAATGATTTGGTCTACCAATTTATCCAGCTTTTCTACGCCATATCCAGATTGGCCATCGCATTCGCCGGGATGCCTGACATTGTAGTGGCATTGATACCTTGCTCTCGTTTCCCGCGTGATAGTCCCATCTTTTCGGACACGCTTTCGCCCGCTGGTAGTCAGCGTCAGACGGCCTCCGCAGTGTCCGCAGTAGACATTGCCTACCAGCAAAGACCGTCCCTTGGTGTTAAGCGGCACATCGCCGTGATGGGTCACACGCTTCTCCATCATTTGCTGTGCCCGTTCATAAGTTTCTGCATCGATAATTTGAAGTTCTGGCAGCATTTCTGATTGGCTGTCTCCATTTCGGATGACCCCGGTGTAAATGGGATTTTTGATAATGCGGTTGATCGAAGTAGTTGGTATGTTGCGCCCTTTTCGGTTTGTAATCCCCTGTTCGGCAAGATACCGGCAAAGGCGCTGCGCTCCATACCCTTCGCAGAGATATTTCTGAAAAATCAGTTTCACGATCTCCGCTTCGTCCGGCTCGATCACAAGGTCGCCCACATCCTGATTTCGCTTATTAGTGCGTCCTTTATGCTCCAGACGATAACCAAATGGAACACAGCCGCCGGTAAAATGACCTTCCTGTGTCAGCTGCTCCATTCGGGTCTTGGTGCGGACAGAGGTTTTGATGCTTTCACCGGATGCCTGCCAGTAACGGATGTAATTCAGCAGCTTGTCCACATGGGTATCAAACCGCTGCTGTCCTTCCTTGGCGCTCCACACCTCAATGCCGTTTTTGACAAACCACTCCACAACAAAAGGCGTTTCGTCCTCTCTGCGCCCCAGTCGGTCAAACATGAATACCAGCAGAATATCGAATTTGTTCTGCAAGGCGTCACGCTGAATTTCCTGAATGGCATCCCGGTCTTTCGCTGAGACCTTAAACCCGGAAACACCTTTTCCCGAAAATTCCTTGACGATTTCCCAGCCGGGATGCTGCCCGACGAACTCGCGGCAATACTGCTTCTGCATGGGAATATCATCTTTCTCAACCTGTCCCAGCGTCGAAACACGGTACAGGCAATAAACACGCCGCAAATCAGCCATTAAGTTTTCTAACATATACATCACTCCTGTTGTTCTTAACAATCTTTGGAACGGTGTATATGGCCTTGTTTCAATTTTCAAGGTGCATCTCTACACCATTATTATCTCATATTTCATCAAATAGTGCAAAATTTTACGCTTTTTTCGCAATATTTGTGAGAAGGATTTCCTTGATTCCGCGGATGGCATCGGGGTTTTTATGGCCGGAATACCGGACTGTAACCTTGCAGCCATCTACAAAGATCGTCTGCGTTTGCGCCGTTTCGTGCGTCGATACGCATTCTGAACACTGCTTCTGATTCACGATCCATTCCTCCGTATTGTAAAAATTGCAAGACCATACCCTCATGCAGATATGGTCTTGATAAGGAGGCCGTTCTCCCCAAATCCGTTCCTACCCCTGCACAACTTTCAGCGGCGTTTTGATTTTCTTGGCACGCAAATGCACTGCTTCACCGAAAAACATATCCGATTTGGACGGTCATTCACTTCTCAAGGTGCAAACAGTTTACTGCTTATGGACAGTGAACACAGGCTGTCGCCAGCCCGCACAGACACACCCTTTGATGCGCCTGTGCCGAATGGCAACCGTGTCGAAATCTGTCTCAAATTGAGCCACATTTCCGCAGTGATAAAAAGAGAAAGGCGGCAGAGCGCCGCCTTTCTCCGCGAAGATCAGTTTCGCAGGTAAGCGGCCATCATGTCGATGAACTGAGAATTGGTCGGCGGCTGGCGCAGCTGCGTACCGGCGATCACATTCAGAAAGTCATGGTCGAGCTGATTCCAGCAGCTCTGGATCAGTGTGCGGAGATTGCGCTCCACACAACTCGGCGTGGTGTTGAAATGATCCGCCGTCTGCTTATAGAGGCGCTTCGTGATAAGCAGCACATTGTCCGGCTGATCCCGAACCTGCTCAACCATATAGACCGCATAGCGGAAACCGGACAGCTTTCCGGTAACGCCAAGCAGCCGCAGCAGGCGCTCGGCATCCAGCGGAGTCTGAGCAGCATCCTGCTCATGCTCGGGAACATAATAAACCAAAGGCATTGATACCCCTCCTATGTGATTTGATATAAAAACAGAGAACGGGCATCAGAGGCGGACCTCTCGGCCAATACAAAGTCTTTTTTGCATAGGCCCTATGCTACTGTGCCGGATTCAACAGTTCTGCATCCAACCGTTAGATATACCCCGGTGTTCTGTTTCAGCCGCAAAAGCGGGATAGCGGGAGGCTGTCAAATGGGTGACTGTAAGGCTAAAAATCTGTGTAAACATCCGTATCCTCCGTAACTCAATCATACACGATATGTGCAGTTTTGTGTCATGTAATCGTTCTACAATGGTCTACGATATATGCCGGTTAATGACTGCAAATGTCGGCATTTGCAATTTTATGCTTAATTTATTAGTTGCTACCTCAAGTGTTGTAACCTGCGTTCTACATAATCTTGCACATAACAAAAAGGCAGGACGACAAAGCATCCTGCCTTCGATTATTAGCAGAGTTCCCAATGTAGTAGCGTAATCGTCTGTTGCTTCTTTACGCTTTTATCAAGCGTTTCTCCCAATCATTTCATTAAACTGCGCCTCAGTGATACGCTCAATCCCTAGTTCAATTGCCTTTTTATTTTTTGCCGTGCCGGAGTCCGGTGTGTTGGTAATCAAATAGTCAACAGTGGACGAAAGCGTTTCCGTCAGCGTCGCACCGCAGGCCATCAAATATTCCTTCAATTCTGCTCGACTGGCAAATGTCTTGAGTTTACCGGTGACGACAAACCGTTTACCACTCAGTAGATCAGTCTTCTCAGCACCGAGGAGATATTCGTCATCTTCATCTTCTTCGTCATCCTCGTCATCAAATTCTTCTTCCAAGGTATCCATAAGAGTTTCTAATTTGCTAATCATGATTCCATTTTGTTCTAATATTCTTACCGGATCATCATCTGGCACTTGTTTGAAGAGGTAGAAAAAACCGCCGTCGTCACTACACTCAAAGCCAAAGTCTTCATGCATAATATAGTCATCTTCCGGGGCACGGTCCGGGTCAACCACATACAGAATCCCATAGGAATTTAAAGCAAGGAAATATCTCCATTCAAATCCGTGAGATTTAATATAGAGAATAAGCTGCTTCAATTCTTCGGAAGGGTTGCCAACGATTGCTGAAGTTAGTGCTGCAATATGGTCATTTTCTTGGGAAACCTGCTCTTGTGAGCGAGAAGTTGTCCGAGTAATCATCGAGAATTTGATACACGGACGATCTTTGTTGTAAATTTCATCATATGATTTCCCAATATAAACCGGCTCCTCGATTGTCAGACCGTCATATTCTATCAGCGGCGCAATGGCAGACACAAATGCCATGTTAAGGCGTCCAATTCGATTGCCACTCTGATTGGTGACTTTAAGAGAAAAATTCCCATTGCTTAAAGATCCTGTCGGCACCACACAAACAGGATCACCGACCTTTAGCGCTTCTACCGCATACATAGGGTCGCCCATTTCACTACATTCGAGGAAAATTTCAACCACATAGTTTAGCGCTGTGGAGATTGACCCCGAATCTTGCTTTTTATCGGGATAGCGAATTTTGCAGCGCCCTATAATTTCGAGAGTACTTTTTTCGTTTTTCAAATATTTTATCCGGCTGTCAAGCAACCATTTTATTGGATTTTTTTGATCCGTTGGAGAAATATTGATTAAACAGTACAATTCTGCTTTCTGTGCCTTGAGTCCGCGCTCGGCGCGTGCCTTAATGTTGGAAATCGAACCAGATATTTTAACTTTTTTCCCATCGACACAAGGAGAAATATACTCACTCAATTCTGCTGGAACATTTCCCAAATTTGCCTTTTTGCTATCAAGAATTTCAATGCACTGCTTGTCAAATTGGTTTCGTGGATTTCTGTGGTAGACAAGAGCATCTCCTATTTTGTGTTGCTCAATGCGTTCAGTTCGTCCCTCATGGCGCGTTCCTTTTGCCTCGAATTCAAATGTCATTTGTCCCTCTGGGGAAATAATAAGATGATCAACATAAGTATTATCCCCAAAAGCCAACTGGAGTGCTTGATCGAGATGGCATAAACAGGTGCCGTGCTTCATGGAAAAATCAGAGAGCATATTTTGGTCAATCGTCACGGGTATATTATACTTATCTAAAAGTGCTTGTGCTTTTTGGTTCCTTGATTCAAGCGTTTCACCGCAACTTACAGGGAAGTATGTCCAATTGACAAAACTTGTCCGTTCAAGTTTTTGCTTTCCGCAGTTAGGACATACCGTTTCATAAACAAATCGGTTGTTGCTTTCATCCAGAGAAGCACGGACAATCTTCTCTTGTTCTACAAGGTCCTTGATTCGTTGTATATCTTTCGGAATTTTCATACTGGTTGTCCTCCTTTTAGGTGGTCACATTACTGGTTATTAGCCACATACGACAACTCTTTGGCATCCAAATCAGCACAGATTGTATAAGGAAACGAATGATATTCCACATAATCGGCTTCGGACAACTCATTCTCGTCAAAATCGGGATCATCACATTCGATCTCACTATCTGGTTCAAAAACATCGCATTCAAATATCAGCTTTCCATTAGCCGCATGTATTTTGCTGATTCCGGCAACATATCCATTCACAACATTTTCCAGCGCCCTGCTGCACCCGTCATTATTTTCTAAATCATCCAATGTCCACTCAATTCGTTCACCGGTTTTGCGATTGATTTTTATGAAAGTCATCTCTGCAACCATATCAAAATCAACGCTTTTGCCACCAAAATCTGCCCCCGACGATGCAGTTCCGTAACGCAAGATATAAATATATGACATATCCATACACGATAAGAACCATCCGTTGGGATTGCTTTCCAGAATATCACTGGAAAGCTCATGTAGTTCCCAATTGAAGGTCTGCAACACAACCCTATTATCATCGCCTAGCAAGTCACTGCGGTGCTGTACTAAGCAGAACACTTGCCCATCATCCGCCGTGATCTCATCAATATAGCCAGGGATTTCGCGCTCCGCAACGAGGGTGTCATCAGCAATGCAACGCAACAAAGAGTTTTTACAATCCCAATTGATTTCGCCAGTAATGGCGTATTTCCCGTTTTTAACTTGCAATTCCATAAATTACCTCCGCTTAATATTTATTGTGCGTTTAGTTCATTTTCGAGTCTATCCAAATCTGCCTGTGTAAAGTTGCCGAGATTAACGCCGCATCTTCTACAGGCAGTTTCCAAAGTATTGCGGTCAATTTCTGTAAGGCCAATATGTCGCAGTTCTGCGGCCACAGCGCTGATATGCTCATCTCGTATCCCGTTATATCCGGCTTGATCGATAGCCTCCAACATCCATGGTTCGTAAGGCATAGAATCCCCCTTTCTATTGTGCTATTCTCCGATTGACAAGCATTTCAACAGTGAGTTGCATTGGGAAAGCTACTTAGTTAATTTTATCTCGTGGCTTGCAAGGGCAACCTTCCATCGCTGCTGTTGGGAATTCAAAGATATACGATTCCGCATAAAAATCTTTTCTAAATTTTGTGCAGCAGGTATATGTCTGTTCAAGTAATTCTTTTCCCGTAGTTGCAATCGTTTTGAATTCCGTATCCATATCTTCGTAATAGTCTAGTTGTAGCAGATTATGCATCAATGTGTTTCTGTTTTTTACCCACCGTTTTGTCTTTTCCAACAATTCAGTCGGAAAATTATCATAAAAGCAGGTACAGTGAGGATCGCCAGACAACCTTTCTACACAGTTGATTTTAGTTTTTAGCGCAAGGTCATTTGAGGCTTTCTTACATTTTCCATTGCTATACTTACATTGACTTTTGATTTTTTCGACCGTCCTAAAATAGCGATTTTCTAAGCAGGAGTATATCAACCAAGATGCCTCTATAAACCGTCCCTCTTTCATCGCATCGTTAATCTTAGTAATGAAAAAGTTGTGCATATCAACTCGCTTTTTTCTATCTTCTATCTTTTCTGTGCTTTTCACTTCATGCTACCGCTTTCTAGTACTATCGCATTGCCGCCTAACTTCTCAAGATACTCTTCCCGGCAGGTCAAAAATATGACTTGATGCCGTTTGGCACATTCTTTAATCAATTCACAGGCTTGGCTTGTGCGCTCCGAATCCATGTCGGTAAGAGGATCATCCAGAACAACAACTCCTCCGCCATTTGGGAATAGATGGTCAAGTACAGCAAATCGGAATGCAAGTGACACCGTTTCTTTTGTTCCCTCAGAAAGCTTTCCATAGTCCAGCGGACGGTTATCGCTGTAGACCTGCATTGCAAGCTTATCTGCCTCGGGAAATTCAGATGAAACTCTTCCGCCAGAAATAATTTCAAGATAATGGGAAAAGCTTTCGGCAATGTCCTTCATAGGATTGTCATGAATGCTTTCTTTCTGTGCCTTAAACACCTCGGAAATATGTAGCCAATGGGCCAACAGAGACTTTTGCTCTTCAAAATCACGCTCCGCCTTTTGCGCTTTTTCCGCAGGGTCATCCGCTATATTCTCTTTATAGCTTTCCAACTTGCTCTCGGCAGCTGTTTTTAGCGTCAATGCTGTTTCCCGAAGCTTTTGCTTCTGCTTGCACACATTTTGCAGCAACGACAAATGTGCTTCTGGATCAGCAATCTTCACATATTCAGTCGGAACATCTTCGATTTCAGTTGCGGACACCGCTTGATTTAGCTCAGTATCCAAATCAAAAGCCTTCGCTTTCAAATCGTTTATGCTGTCATATTCGGATTTGTAACCGCTAATTATTGTCTCTTTTGCCGTGATAAATCTAGAAAGCTCCGTTTTCCCACAAAGAGTTACAATGCTCGTTTCAATCTCTGCTTTGGAACGGTTCTCTTGCGGCAATTTTTTTGCCACACATTCCAATTGCTCAAAAGTACTCGTACCTAACAACTGCTGAAGGCGGCTGTTGGCAGCGTTCAACTGCCTGCTGTTTTCCACTATCATTTGAGCAAGCTTTTCCAGTGCTTCCAGACTTTCGACTTGGTAGTTTTCGAAAATATCTGCTACGATCTGCCTGTTATTCTTGATTTGAGTTTCGACAGACGCCGCATCCACATTCGCAGGTGAAAGTTGCATTTCCATAACGCCGGGAATCGCAATTCTAACCGCCTCACTGATATTTGCAATTTCATCGGAAACATCAATCTTCTGGCCTGTACGCACAGAGGTAACTTCTATTGTGTTATTCCCAAGCATATGAATCGCTGCGGTCAAGTTCATTCCACAGAGCTTATTTTCAAGCGAGGCAACGCTACTCTGAGATGTTTTGACCTGCGCTATTTCGTCCGCTGTCGGGCAGGATACATTTGCTGTAGCAAGGGAAAGCGTGTTTATTTCGCTCATGATTGCCTTTGATGCATCATATTTATCCAGAATATCTCGGTTTTCGCTTTCTGTTTGAAGTGTTTGCGCCTGTGCAAGCACTTGTTCTAATTGAGGCCAATCGACAAGTACCTTGCGGATTTTCGCGAGTTCTTCCTCCGTGCGGCTGATTGCCTTTTTCCGCTCCTTTTGCAGAATTAGACTGCTTGCAAATTTATTGAATTCGTTATAATCTTCTTCGGCAGAGTGTGCCTCGGCATCCCTATCAGCATAGTCATGTGCGGCTTGGTCAGCATCTCTCTCCAGACGAGAAATTTCATCAAGAACCGCTTTTGCATTTTCCAACGCATAGTACGCTTTCAGTATCTCGCCAAGTCCGGTACTCCATCGTCCAGCCTTTCGGACAGGTGCTTCGCGGTCAATATCCCAGTGTTTCCCGGAAATCTCATCAATTCTTGATTGAATGGCTTGCTCAATAGCATCTACCGAAATACCATCACTCTCTGCAAAGGCCAACGAAACGGCATCTGTGATTTCGGTTTTAGCCTCCGTCTTCTTTGACGCATCCAAAAGAGTTTGCAAAGCCGTATCAGTATTGCGTTGAGAAGTGAGCAGCAAGTCAGAATAGACACCTTCTCCGTAATTTAAGACGGACTTCAAAATTTCATCAATTTTCGCTTGATCTCGCACGATACCTTCCGGTGTGGCGAGCGTACAGCGAGCATCTATGCCCCATTCTTTTGAGAGCGTGTATGCACCACTTTTAGCTTCAAAAGTGATTTTACCATCGGCAAAGTCACCACCCAGATTACTGCCTTTGCGACTGCTGGGGAAGTAGAGGTCACAGAACTCCTTATTGCTCCGGCGATCCAGTTTGGCTTTTTGAAACAGTGTCCGCGCGATCAAATTAGCCATCGTGCTTTTACCGCTCTCGTTTTTACCGTAGACTACATTGATACCATCCGAAAAGGAAATATTCCGATCACGAACACCCGCAAATTGGGTGCAAGAAATATTTTTCAGCTTCATCTCATTTGCTCTCCTTCAAGGTTGCCAGTAGCTCGTATACAAGCTGCGCCTCTTTCGGCTCATCTAGCAGGGCCGTCAACAGATTTGCAGCGAAAGAAGTTTCTGGGAATTCAGAATCAATTAAATCTTTCGAAATCAACTGGCTGAGTGCATAGTCATTATAGTTGCCTTCAATAAAGCGGGATAATTCGCTGTTGACGGCATCGTGTCGATTTTCGTACTCTTCTTTGGTCACAGCGCCAGACAACAGCAGTTCAACAACGCTGTTATTTTCAATCCCAATCAGTTCACGGGTTAAGACCGCCTGCATTTCCCCCGGCGAAAGAATTAAACTTTTGCGATAAAAATGCAGATTGCCAGATATGACTTTTTTTGCTCGAACTGTCTTATCTGCTGCGATTTCGATGATAAAACACTGGCCTTCTGTGTTGCAATTTACATCTGTCTGTACATGAGTTCCTGCATTAAATATTTTTCCAGCAGAAACAAATTCTTTTTCCAGATTGCGGGGAAAGGGAACATGAGTGTGGCCAATTAACCATACATCCACAGGAATGTTTTCCAATTCAGAACGGGTCATCAGAAAATATTGACCCTCTTTATCAATCGTTTCTCCTTCCACAGCGCCATGTGCAATGCCGATATGATAGGTACCGTCATTCTGAATATCAGCAGATTTAATCCATCCCAGATTATTTTCACCGGGAGCAGAGTGAATTGAAGTGCAAAGCGCCGGATAAAGAAGAACCTTTTCACCGTTAAGTTCCAGTGAGTATGGCCGATGATCCGTCAACAGCAGAATATTGTCATAAGAAGTCAAAACATCTTTGAAATACTGCCACACTTTCACATCTTTGTCATAGTAATCATGATTGCCAGGAAGCACTGCGACTGTCCCTTTAAAACATGACAGCATATCCAAAAGAGACTTGATGTCCTTTTTGGATATGCTGTATGTGTTTTCAAACAAATCGCCTGTAATCACAAAGAGATCGCAATTTTCTTGATTTGCCACTTGAACCATATTTTCAAACGCAGTTACTCGGCTTGATGCGAGAATGGCCGCTTGCTCATGACTGGCGTACTTCAAACCAATATGGTTATCTCCCGTTTCAAAAATTCTAATCATGTGATTGCCCATCCTTTGTGCTTTTGTAATAGTGTCAACAGTAATCGGCTATTTCAATAATGTGTACTTTTTCGTAACCACAAGGTAAGGACTAAAACATCTCTCTGTTTGTTGAAAAAACACAAGTGCAGAATTGCTTTTGAAACCTATTTGTGATATAATGCACTTGGTTGTATAATTGTGTCTATTTACAAAAAAGTACACATTCCTGTAAAATCAGCCGGGTTACAACAACCCGGCTTTTTCGTAAATCTCCGCCCGATAGCGAAA
>ENA-UERK01001117-UERK01001117.1-human-gut-metagenome-genome-assembly--contig:-NODE-1117-length-20665-cov-5.687488_pt1 | contig 20665 bp, 15 predicted proteins | sample MGYA00242957_ERZ507957 | MGnify/ENA primary metagenome ERZ507957 (study PRJEB26167, sample SAMN06115538) | human gut metagenome | host: Homo sapiens | place: China:Heilongjiang | collected 2015-11-06... | reverse complement strand
TCACTACAAATATACAACTTTTATCTTTTATAACGAACAAAATCTTGTGTTTTTATGTTTTTATCTTTTATAACGAACAAAATCTGTATTTTTCATACTTTTATCTTTTATAGAAGATAAAAGTGCCTATATATATGGAAACGATAATAGTTTTTTTAACTAAAGATTATCTATATGGTAACATTATTTCCATTTACCTCGCTATTTTTGCAGCAGAAAATAACAACAAACTGTAATCATGAGCATTATGGAAAAGAACATTTACCTTATCGACAGCCGCAGCTCAAAGCAACAGGCAGTCATTGGCAACTTCGTGAAAACCTCTATCCTCAACGACATCGTGAAGAAAACATATAGCCTGTGGAACAACCTGAAAACGGTTTGCCTCAACAGCTACGCGAATAAGGTTAGGCTCAACAGCGGCATGAAGGAGATTTGTCTCAACAGCGAGAAGGAGATTAGCCTTGACAGCGAGAAGGAGGTTAGCCTTGACAGCATGAAGGAGATTAGCCTCAACAGCATGAAGGAAATTAGCCTCTACAGCATGAAGGAGATTAGCCTCAACAGCATGAAGGAGATTAGCCTCAACAGTATGAAAGAGGTTTGCCTCAACAGCGGCATGAAGAAGGTTTGCCGACCGATCGAATGGCTTTGCTCTTACTATTCTGATGTGTTGGATCGTAAGCTGACCATGCGCCAGACATGGCTTCTTATCAATGCTCAGTTGGCCTTTGGCGCTGCCTTCTTCCCGGTGGAAGCCCCTTGGGTTGTTCGCATCGGTTGCCTGGTGTGGGTGGTATCGGCGCTGCTGAAGTGTAAGAGGGGGCTTAAGTGAAGAGGGTTCTTAAGTGAAAAGTGAAGAGTGAAGAATTCATGTGCCTTGATTATTGTGAAGCAAAGCTATTGAATTCTTCACTCTTCGTTCTTCACTCTTAACTTTAAGCCACTCTTCACTTTTCACTCTTCATTCTTCACTCTTCACTTTTCACTCTTCACTTAAAACATCGTAGCCACTCTTTTCACCCCACTGACAAGAGCATCGATCTCCTCTTTTGTGTTATATAGGGCGAAGGAGGCACGCACCACGCCCTGCACGCCGAGGCGGTCCATGACAGGCTGGGCACAATGGTGGCCTGTGCGCACGGCTATGCCGAGGCGGTCGAGCAAGGTGCCCATGTCGAGATGATGGATGTCGCCAACGAGGAACGACACGACGGCGTCCTTGTCGGGGGTGGTGCCGAAGAGACGGATGCCAGGGATGGTCTGCATCTGCTCCATGCAGTAGGCGGTGAGCTCACGCTCATGAGCCGCAATGTTGTCCATGCCGAGGGCCGACACATAGTTGAGAGCGGTGGCAAGACCGTGAGTAGCCACATAGTCGGGGGTGCCTGCCTCAAACTTAAACGGCAGACGCTCGAAGACCGTGCGCTCGAAGCTCACGCTCTCAATCATCTCGCCACCACCCTGATAGGGCGGCAGACGGTCGAGCCACTCTTCCTTGCCGTAGAGCACACCCACACCTGTGGGGCCATAGATCTTATGTCCACTGAAAGCGAAGAAGTCGCAATCGAGGTCCTGCACATCGACCTTGAAATGTGGTGTCGACTGTGCTCCGTCCACCATCACAGGCACGCCGTGTTCATGAGCAATGCGCACAATGTCTTTCACGGGGTTCACCGTGCCGAGGGTGTTGCTCACATGCGCCACGCTAACGATTTTCGTGCGGTCAGAAAACAGCTTCTCATACTCGTCCATGAGCAGGTTGCCACTGTCGTCGATGGGTATGACCTTAAGAGCTATGCCGCGCTTTGCTGCCTGCAGCTGCCACGGCACGATGTTGCTGTGGTGCTCCATGACGCTCACGATCACCTCGTCGCCCTCGCCCATAAACTCTTCACAGAACGAGCTGACCACGAGGTTTATGCTCTCGGTGGTGCCGCGCGTGAAGATAATCTCCTCGGTCTTGGGAGCGTTGATGAAACGGCGCACGGTCTCACGCGCCGCCTCATGCAGGTCGGTGGCCTGTTGCGAGAGATAATGCACGCCACGGTGCACGTTGGCGTTGACATTAAGATACTCGTCGCGCATGGCATCGAGCACACAGAGCGGCTTCTGTGTTGTCGCCGCGTTGTCGAGATAGACGAGCGGACGGTCGTAGACGGTGCGAGAGAGAATAGGAAAATCGTCTCTCACCTTTTGTATGTTGTACATCTTTTTTCTTTTTTATTTCAGAGCCTTTATAGGCCTCCTTTGATAGGCCTTTATAAGCCCACCTAAGCACTGTTGGGTCTTTTTATAAGCCTACCTAAGCATTGTTAGCCCTTTTTTAAGCCTACCTAAGCCTTTCTAAACCGAAGGGAATTAGAGAGCGAGATCGGCAAAGCTATTGAATTCTTCACTCTTCGTTCTTCACTCTTCACTTAATAAGCTCTTCACTTAATAAGCTCTTCATTTGCACATCTTGCATCCCTCACACTTTGTCAGTTCGCCTCGGAAGCGTTTTTCGACAAGATAGTGAAGGCGGTCGCGAAGCGGTTCGAGCTTGATCTGGTCGATGACCTCATTGATGAACGCAAACTCGAGCAGCAGCTTGGCTTCCTTCTCGCTGATGCCACGCTGACGCATGTAGAAGAGAGCGGCGTCGTTGAGCTGACCTACGGTGGAACCGTGTGAGCATTTCACGTCATCGGCATAGATCTCGAGCATGGGCTGTGTGTACATGCGTGCCTCCTTTGTGGCACACAGGTTCTGGTTGCGCTCCTCGCTGACGGTCTTCTGCGCTCCGTGACGCACGAGCACGCGGCCGGCAAAGGCACCTGTCGACTTGTCATCGAGCACATACTTGTAAAGCTCATGACTTGTGCAGTGGGGCACCTGGTGGTCGATGAGCGTGTTGTTGTCGATGTGCTGTGCCTTGTCGGCAATGACGCATCCGTTGCACCAACACTCTGCCCCCTCGCCCTTGAGCAACACGTCGAGACGGTTGCGTGTTGTGCCGTTGTGCAGCGTTATGACGTTGTGGTTAACACGGCTGTCGGCCTGTTGCTCAATGTAGACGTTCGACACACGCGTGTTCTTATAGTGGGTCTCCTCCATGCAGTAGAGGTCAAGCGATGCGTTGCGTCCCACATAAGCCTCAATGACCTGTGTTGCGAGAAACTCGCGGTCGTCGGCAGCGTGGTCACAGAACAGCAGTTTGGCTTCAGCGCCCTCCTCCATGACGATGAGCACGCGACGGTTCACCATGAGCGGCACGTCAGAGCGCAAGATGTTGATGACCTGTATGGTGCGGTCCACCTTCACGCCCCGCTTCACATAGACGAGCAGACCGTCCTGTGCCAGCATGGTGTTGAGGGCTGTTATGCCATCCTCGTCGGCATGTGCGAGCTGCGCATAATGGTCAGCCACAAACTGCGGGTTCGCCTGAGCATAGGCAGCGAGCGAGTCGACCACCACGCCCTCGGGCAGGTTCTCCTTGGGCTGCAGGGCAGCGCGGAACTGGTCGTTAACGATAAAATAGAGCGATGTGCTGAGGTTCGGCACGTCGCAACGGAACGCCTTGTAGGGGTCTACAGGGATCTCCAGACGGTTAACGTTGACGCCATAGTCGGGTGCGAACAGCTCGTCAACGCTTGTATATTTGTATCTCTCTACCTTTCTTGAAGGGAACCCTTGTCGCTCAAACTGTTCGAAGGCAGCGTCGCGCACGGCGTTTAGCGGTGCGGCACTGTGAGCGCAGATCTGTTCTCTACATTCACGGTAGAGGTCGATGTATTGTTTTTCGCTGTGCATTGTTTCGTTTTTTTATTATAAAATCAAAAACTCTACTCCACTTCCGCCTTTATCCAGTCGTATCCTCTCTGTTCAATCTCCTTTGCCAGTTCAGGTCCGGCAGTTTTCACGATGCGGCCTTTGTAGAGCACATGCACGACGTTAGGTTTGATCATGTCGAGCAGACGCTCATAGTGGGTAATGACGATGGCCGATGTCTCGGGCGTGTGCATCTTGTTCACGCCGTCAGCCACGATGCGCATGGCATCGACATCCAGACCCGAGTCGGTCTCGTCGAGGATAGAGAGCTTTGGCTCGAGCATGGCCATCTGGAAAATCTCGTTGCGTTTCTTCTCGCCGCCGCTGAAACCCTCGTTCACCGAACGTCGTGTGAACTTGCTGTCAAGCTCCACCACCTTGCGCTTCTCGTTCATGAGCTTCATAAACTCGGCAGCCTTAAGCTCAGGCAGTCCCTGATACTTACGCTTCTCGTTCACGGCAGCCTTGAGGAAGTTGGTCATCGACACGCCCGGAATTTCTACCGGATACTGGAACGAGAGAAACAGTCCCTCGTGTGCGCGGTCCTCTGGCTTCATGTCGAGCAGGTTCTTGCCGTTGAACAGAGCCACACCTTCGGTCACCTCATAGAGAGGGTTGCCTGTGAGCACAGCGCTTAGTGTCGACTTGCCCGAACCGTTCGGGCCCATGATGGCATGGATCTCGCCATCATTTATCGTGAGGTTGATGCCTCTAAGTATTTCCTTATCGCCAATCTTGGCGTGGAGGTTCTTTACTTCTAACATATTTAGACGTCTTTGTTTTTATCTTTTTTTATTATTCTGTTTTCTTCTGTGGCCGCTGGCTGCCATTGCTTCATCAATAAGCATCGAGCACACGCTTCAACCTTGCCTTCTGATGTTCCTTCTTCGTTTCCTTTTTAGGCTCATCGTCGGGACAATAGAGTTCGAGCGCTGTCGCTATAAACTTGTAGAGCGTGTTGCCGTCGTCAGACGTGAACCTGAACGGGAAGGTAAGCTTCAGCCCAATCTGTATGTTGTGGCGGTGCATGTTGGAGCGCATGTCGTAGGTCTCGGGCTGTCCGTTATATGTCGTGCTTACACTTGTCTTGCCGTTGACGGCAAGCGGGAAACCATACTGAAACTCAAGTGCGAGCGACGAGAACAGGTAGCAGTCGAGCCCAATGGCTGGTGCCACGCTAAAGCGCGGATAGCTTATAGAGTAGTGGCGCTCATGGCTATAGCTTGTTCCCATGCCCGAAGAGCTGGCCTCCATGTAGCCCGTCTCGTTCTGCGTCCCCACGTTGGTGTAGGTCACAAGGGCGGCGTAAGGCTGTATGGCGCAACCGTTGGACAACGGATAACAGCGTGCACCCAGCACGATGTTGCGCAACGTTGCCGACACGTCGCCGCTGAACCATTGGAGCACCTCGGCGTTATAGCCTCCCATCACCGAAAAGTGGTCGTTGGGAAGATAATACTCCAACATGATGTTGCCCAACGGGTTTGCGAACGACGCCGCTCTCTCGTCATGCGCTGCATTATGGTCTCTGTCTGCCGTCGTAGGACAAGAAAGGTTCATGCCCGTTATGACCGCCCAACGGCGTGGCATGTCGTCGTCGTCATCATTGGCGGCAACAGCATTGGCAACAGCTGCATTTGTAACAGCTGCATTGGCAGCAACGTTAGCGGCAGCATCGACATTGGCGGCAGTCAGTGTGCTGAACGGGAAAGCTGCAAGAGCTGCAAGAACAGCCGACATTATTGTTTTGCGAAACACTTGTTTTCGATTTTTGAATTTTGATTTTTGAATTTTGAATTGTTGCGGCTCTGCCGCAATGTTGAATTTTGAATTTTGAATTATTGCGCCGTTGGCGCAATTTTGAGTTATGGATTTTTGATTTATTCTTTTTTTCGATTATTAGAAACTCACAAATCAAAATTCAAGAATTCAACATTGCGGCAGAGCCGCAACAATTCAAAACTCAAAACTCAAAATTCAGAACCTCTATCCCACCGTTCCTTCCAGCGACACGCTGAGGAGCTTCTGTGCCTCGACGGCAAACTCCATAGGCAGCTTGTTGAGCACCTCCTTGGCATAACCGTTCACGATCAAGCCCACGGCCTGCTCTGTGGGTATGCCACGCTGGTTACAGTAGAAGAGCTGGTCTTCGCTGATCTTTGATGTTGTGGCCTCATGCTCCACCACGGCGCTGTCGTTGTGAATGTCCATGTAGGGGAAGGTATGGGCGCCACAGTCGGAGCCGAGGAGCAGCGAGTCGCACGACGAGTAGTTGCGTGCGTTGTCGGCGTTGCTGGTGGCACGCACCAGTCCGCGGTACGAGTTCTGGCTGTGTCCTGCCGAGATGCCCTTCGATATGATTGTCGACTTGGTGTTCTTTCCCATGTGTATCATCTTCGTGCCGGTGTCGGCCTCCTGATAGTTGTTTGTCACCGCCACCGAGTAGAACTCGGCCTGTGAGCCGTCGCCGCGCAAGATGCACGACGGATATTTCCATGTTATGGCCGATCCCGTCTCCACCTGTGTCCACGACAGTTTCGAGTTGACGCCTCGCAGGTCGCCACGCTTGGTCACGAGGTTCAGCACGCCACCCTTGCCGTGCTCGTCGCCGGGGTACCAGTTCTGCACGGTCGAGTATTTCACCTCCGCGTTGTTGTTCACCACAATCTCCACGATGGCGGCATGCAACTGGTTCTCGTCGCGCATGGGCGCTGTGCACCCCTCAAGGTAGCTCACATAAGCGTCGTCGTCGGCCACGATCAGTGTGCGTTCAAACTGTCCCGTGTTTCTTGCGTTTATGCGGAAATAGGAGCTAAGCTCCATGGGGCAGCGCACACCTTTGGGAATGAAGACAAACGATCCGTCTGAGAACACGGCGCTGTTGAGGGCGGCATAGAAATTGTCGCGATAGGGCACCACCGTTCCGAGATACTGCTTCACGAGGTCGGGATGGTTCTTTATGGCGTCGCCGATGGAGCAGAAAATTATGCCTTTCTCTGCAAGTTTCTCCTTGAAGGTGGTCTTCACCGACACCGAGTCCATAATGGCATCCACCGCCACGCCGCTGAGCGCCAGTCGTTCTTCGAGCGGAATGCCGAGCTTGTCGAATGTCTTCATGAGCTCAGGGTCTATCTCCTTCTTCTCATCCTTCTTCTTTGCCAACGGGTCGGCATAATAAGAGATGGCCTGATAGTCGATCTCAGGCAGGTGCACATGTCCCCATGTGGGCTGCTTGAGCGTCTGCCAGTGGCGGAACGCCTTGAGGCGGAACTCGAGCATCCAGTCGGGCTCGCCCTTCTTCTGCGAGATCAGGCGCACAACATCCTCGTTGAGACCTTTCTCTATGATGTCGGTGTGCACGTCTGTGGTGAAGCCATATTCATATTTCTGCTCCGCCACCTGTCGCACAAAGGCATTTTTTGTATCTTTATTTTCCATTGTTGCTGTTATGTTTGCAGGGTGCTGCTTCTATCTTTCGGCAGGCTAACGCATTATCGCGAAAGCCGCGATGTATTCGACAAAAAAATGTCATGTGTCCGAAAGAAAAACGACATGTCCCCTATTAAAATGCAAAATTACAAAATAAGCAATTATTATCGTAACGTTTTACGTTTTTTTTGGCTTTTACAGCTGTTCGTCAAAATAAAAAAAACACAAGTTCGTGCATGCGCATAATCGCATAACACAAACCTGTGTTTTTATCATGACTCATTATTTTTCTATTCCACACTTAGCTCATCCAAGCGCCATAGACAGACCTGCCAAGCGCTATAGACAAGCGGCTATCATGCGAGCGTCTTACAGCGTCTGCTTAACCTCAATCTCGGTGAAGGTCTCGAGCACGTCGCCCACCTGGATGTCGTTGAAGTTGACGAGCGAGATACCACACTCGAAGTTGGTGGCCACCTCCTTGACGTCATCCTTGTAACGCTTGAGGGCAGCGATGTCGGCGGTGTGAACCACGATACCGTCGCGCACCACGCGTGCGCGGTCGACGCGGTGAACCTTGCCTTCTGTAACCATACATCCGGCAACGGTGCCCACCTTCGAGATCTTGTAGACCTCGCGCACCTCAACCTGTCCTGTGATAACCTCCTTCTTGACCTTGTCGAGCATACCCTCCATGGCAGAAGTGACATCGTCGATGGCGTCGTAGATAACCGAGTAGGTGTTGATCTCCACGCCAGCCTGGTCAGCCTGCTTGCGTGCTGCAGCCGAAGGACGCACCTGGAAGCCCACGATGATGGCATCGGAAGCGTCGGCGAGCGTCACATCGCTCTCTGAGATCTGGCCCACGGCCTTGAAGATGACGTTGACCTTGATCTTCTCTGTAGAGAGCTTGATGAACGAGTCGCTCAGAGCCTCTACCGAACCGTCGGTGTCGCCCTTTACGATGATGTTCAGCTCCTTGAATGATCCAAGGGCAATGCGGTGTGAGATATCTGACAGGGTGAGACGCTTCTGTGTGCGCAGACTCTGCTCACGCTGTAGCTGTGTGCGCTTGTTTGCGATGTCGCGAGCCTCCTGCTCTGTCTCGAGCACATGGAACGAGTCGCCGGCTGTGGGCGCACCGTTCAGACCCAAGATTATTGCGGGCTCTGCCGGTCCTGCCTTCTCTATGCGGGCGTTACGCTCGTTAAACATGGCCTTGATGCGTCCCCAGCTTGTGCCGGCGATCACGTTGTCGCCCACGCGGAGCGTACCGTTGCTCACGAGCACCGTTGACACATAGCCACGTCCCTTGTCGAGAGACGACTCGATGATTGAACCTGTTGCCTTGCGGTTGGGGTTAGCCTTCAGGTCGAGCATCTCAGCCTCAAGGAGCACCTTCTCCAGCAGTTCGCTGATGCCGATACCCTTCTTGGCGCTGATCTCCTGACACTGGTACTTGCCGCCCCACTCCTCAACGAGCAGGTTCATGGCAGCCAGCTCCTCACGCACACGGTCGGGGTTGGCGCCTGGCTTGTCGATCTTGTTGATTGCGAACACCATCGGCACGTTGGCAGCCTGGGCATGTGCGATAGCCTCCTTTGTGGTGGGCATGACAGCGTCGTCGGCAGCAACGATGATGATGGCGATATCGGTAACCTGAGCACCACGGGCACGCATGGCGGTGAAGGCCTCGTGACCCGGTGTGTCGAGGAATGTTATGCGGCGTCCGTCCTCAAGCTTCACGTTGTAAGCACCGATGTGCTGGGTGATACCTCCTGCCTCACCGGCGATGACGTTGGTCTTGCGTATGTAGTCGAGCAGCGATGTCTTACCGTGGTCAACGTGTCCCATGACGGTCACGATAGGAGCGCGCGGCACGAGATCGTTCTCGTCGTCAGCCTCTTCTGTGATGGCCTCCTGCACCTCTGCACTGACATATTCGGTCTTGAATCCGAACTCCTCTGCCACGAGGTTGATGGTCTCGGCGTCGAGGCGCTGGTTGATAGACACCATGATGCCCACGCTCATGAGTGTTCCGATGACCTGGTTCACGTTGATGTTCATCATCGTAGCCAGCTCGCTCACGGTCACGAACTCGGTGAGCTTCAGTGTTTTGCTCTCCTTCTTCTCCTCGCGGCGCTCCTCGTTCATCTTCTCCTGAGCAGCTTCACGCTTCTCCTTACGATACTTGGCGCCCTTCTTTGTCTGGTTCTGCTTGTTTGTGAGGCGTGCGAGCGTCTCCTTAACCTGACGTGCCACGTCTTCATCATTAACCTCAACGGGCTTCTGGTTGCGGTTGCGGTTCTTCTTTTTCTTTCCGTTGCCGGCGCCGCCGTTTCCGCCGGCACTGTTGCCGCCGCCGTTGTTGTTGCGTCCACCCTGCTGGTTAGACGCAGCGTTTATGTCGACGCGCACCTTGTTTATGCGCTCGCGCTTCTTCTTGCCGTCGCGCTGCTGCTGAGCCTTCTCCTCGCGCTCCTTGCGCTTCTCCTCCTTCGACTTCTTCTTGGGACGGGTGCTCTGGTTGAGCGTTGCGAGGTCTATCTTTCCGAGCACGTTCACCTTAGGAGCGTTCAGCATCTTCTTCTCGCTCTTTGTGGTGAAGATGTCGTCGCTCTTCTGCTGCTGTGCCAGATGCTTCTGCTCCAGCGGTGTGCGCTGGTCGGCGGGCTTGTCGCCAGCAGCTACAGGAGCCTCCTGTGCTGCGTTGGCAGCGGCTTTAACCTCGGGCTGTGCCTTCTTCTGCTCAGCCTCCTGCGCCTTAGGCGCTGCGGGCTTAGCCTCAGCGTGCTGTGCAGCAGGCTTCTGTGCGTTCTGCTGTGCAGGCTTAGCTTCTGCTGGCTTTGCGGCGTTATTCACTGCGGGCTTCTGTGCAGCCCCGTTGTTGGCTTTTGCAGAGTCGTGGCTCACGGCAGCAGTCACGTTCTTGCTGTTCTTTCCGGCAGTCTGAGCGGCAGGCTTTGAAGGCTGCTTCTTTCCCAAACTGTCGAGGTCTATTTTTCCCAGGGGCTTATACTGCTGCACTCCTGCGGGGAGCACACGCTCTGTACGACCTTCCTTAGCCTGGTCCTTGGCCTGTTTCTTGTCCTTGGGCTTCTTCTGGAGCAGCTTCTCGGCTTGCGAGCGCACCTCCTTGTCCTGCTTGAAGGCTTCTACCAGAGCGTTATACTGCTGGTCGTTGAGCTTGAAGCTCAGCTCCTGTTTCACCTCTCCCAGTTCACTTCTCTTTTCAAGGAATTCAACTGCCGTTTGAAGTCCTATATTCAATTCGCTTAATGCTTTGTTTAACCTGATGCTCATTCTGTTTTTTTATCGTTCATCATGCGTGACGGTGCCTCTTCCCCGTAAGCAGGAACCTGAGGTTGCTGCTTCGCTGTCGCTGCTACGCCATGGCGCATATAGTTTTCTTTTTTAATAAAATTATTGTCTGCACGACCTCTCGCGGCTTGTCTCTGCAAGCATCTGTCGGCAATATGTTTTGGTCAACTTGCCGTGGCAGGTGCGTATCGTCACACCGTCCTGCCGTGGCAAGGATAGAAATGAGAGCCGGAGAAAATTATTTCTCAAACTCTGCGCGGAGCACGTTGAGCACATGATCCACGGTCTCTTCTTCAAGGTCAGCCTTCTCAACGAGCATCTCACGCGGAGCGTTGAGCACCGCCTTGGCTGTGTCGAGACCGATGCCCTTGATGGCGTCGATAACCCACTGGTCGATCTCGTCGACAAACTCGTCGAGGTAGATGTCCTCTTCCTCCTCGTCGCCGTTAACCTCGCGGAACACGTCGATAGTGTACTTGGTGAGCATAGACGCCAACTTGATGTTCAGACCTCCACGGCCGATGGCCAGGCTCACCTCCTGTGGCTGGAGGAACACCTCTGCCTTGTGGTTCTCCTCGTCGATATTGATGCTTGACACCTTGGCCGGTGAGAGCGCACGCTGGATGAAGAGCTTGGTGTTGGCTGTCCAGTTGATGACGTCGATGTTCTCGTTGCCGAGCTCACGCACGATGCCGTGAACGCGGCTACCCTTGACACCCACACATGCTCCCACAGGGTCAATGCGCTCGTCGTAGCTCTCGACGGCAATCTTGGCACGCTCTCCCGGCATGCGGGCGATGGCCTTGATGCTGATCAGACCGTCGTTGATCTCGGGCACCTCTGCCTCGAGCAGACGCTGAAGGAAAGCAGGGCTTGTGCGCGAAAGGATGATCTTGGGGTTGTTGTTCTCGTTGTCCACGCGCTCGATGACGGCACGCACGGTCTCACCCTTGCGGTACACGTCGCTGGGGATCTGCTCGCTCTTGGGCAGCGACAGCTCGTTGTTCTCGTCGTCTACCACGAGCACCTCGCGCTTCCACACCTGGTACACCTCGCCGGCGATAACCTGTCCCACACGATCCTTATATTTGTTGTAGAGCGAGTCGTGCTCCAGCTCCAGCACCTTCGAAGCGAGAGTCTGGCGCAGGTTCAGGATGGCGCGGCGACCGAACTTGGTGAAGTCGACAGCCTCAGACACATCCTCGCCCACCTCATAGTCGGGCTCAATCTTGCGTGCCTCGGTGAGCGAGATCTCCTTGTTCTCGTCCTGCACCTCGCCGTCTGCCACAACCACGCGGTTACGGTATATCTCAAAGTCGCCCTTGTCGGGGTTCACGATAACGTCGAAGTTCTCGTCGCTACCGAAAATCTTTGCAAGCACATTGCGGAAACTCTCCTCGAGCACACTCACGAGAGTTGTGCGGTCGATGTTCTTTGTTTCCTTAAACTCTTTGAACGAGTCGAACATGCTCACTGTATCGTCATTTTTTAATGCTGCCATTTGTGTTTACTTGAAACTGATTAAATATTTTGTATATTTCACTTTATCCATCTCGAACGTATGATCCACATCCATGAGCTGCGGACGCTTCTTGCCTTCCACCTTCACCTTTTCCTGTGTGGTGACAACGAAGCTGTTGCCGTCGACGCTCTTCAGCACGCCTTTATATTTCTTGCCGTCGGCATCGAGCACCTCCACGTCTTTGCCTACGAAGCACTCATACTGGCGCGGCACCTTGAAGGGCTGACCCAGGCCGGCAGAGCCTACCTCCAGCTCATAGTCTTCCTCATCGCGGCTCAAGTGCTCCTCGATGAAGCGGCTAAGCTCCACACAGTCTTCAATCCACACGCCGTCGGCATGGTCAATCTCCACTACAATCTTGTTGTCGGCGCTTATCTCTATGTCTACAAGAAAATATTCCTTGTCCTCGAGCCAACTCTCAACAATCTCTTTAACGGTGTTTTTGTTTATCATACATTTTGTTTGGGGCGTGTTGTCGTTTTCTTTTTTGTTTTGCTTGCCACGCCGTGTTGTGATTTACAGTTGTTTTTTCATCTCATCCCGCCAGCCTGTTTACAGGCGAGACCTCAGTAATTAAAAAAATGAGGAGCTCTCTCGGAGCCCCTCATTCCACTGAATGGTGCAAAGTTACGAAAAAATCCATACTTATACAAATATTTTATGTGTTTTCTTGCAATTTTAGTCTAATTGTTGAGCCATCGCAATGAGTTTTCACCGACATCGTTTGCGGAGCACGAAAAAAGTTGTAAATTTGTATGGCTTAAAACAGCAGCCTATAAAAAACAGTTTTTCAGAAAAAAAATGCAACATACACAACATAAAGGTCTTGAACGTCGCGTAAGCAACGACATGAGCCTTGCGGGAAGAGCCATGGGCCTTGCGGGAAGAGCCAAGCTTGGACCGCTCACCTTTTTCGTCATCATCACAGCCCTCGTCCTCACTATCGCTTCTTGTGGCGGCAGAGAGGAAAAAGGTGCCGTGGTGTCTGACAAGAAGAAGATTGAGCAGATAAAGAGCATCAGCTTGTCGCAGCCAGAGCTCGCCCTCTCCATGCTCGACAGCGCCGAGGTGCTCCACACCATGCCCATGTATGATGTCAACGCCCTGCGTGCCATCGTCTACAACAACTCGTCAAACGACAACACAAAGGCGCTCCACTATGCCTTGCTCGCCAGCACCGACAGTATGCTCACCCACAACAACGAGAAGCGTCTGGCGGTGGCGTCGGTCCTGGCATACCAATATTTTAAATGTGGCATCTACGACCGCTGTCTGCTCACCGCCGAGCAGGCCATCACCCTGGCGCGAAAGCTCAAAGCGGCTGACAAGGAAGCGACCATTCTCAACACCAAGGCCATGTGTGAGAGCGAGATAGGGTTGGTTGACAAGGCGTTGCGCTCGTTCGACAGCGGCATCAGTCTGCTGCGCCGACAGGTTCACACCGACGACACATGGAGCACATGGAGCGACCTCGTCGACATGTACTCGCAGAAGGCCAACGTGTTGCTCGACAACCATCGTTACACGGAGGTGGCAGCCATGTATGACACCTTCAGCGAGGCGGTTACGACCATGACCGAGCACAAGCCCGAGAGTGTAGCGGGCGGCAACGACTGGTCGAAGGCGATGTTCTACGCCATCTACTCGGTGACCTACGCACACCTTGGAGAGAAACAGAAGGCTTATGATTTCTACTCGAAGCTCCTCGACACCGACCTCTCCAAGACGCCGTCGGGCATTACCTTCCTCGTGCCATACCTCCTGCTGGAACGCCGCTACGGCGAGGCCATAACAAAGTTGGAGCAAGAGGAGGCGTTCTTCAAACGATGCGGACGCGACACCGTCGACTATTATTTTGTGCGCACGCTCCTGCCTTCCAAGGCCGATGCCCTCTTCAACGAGGGTCGCTACCGCGAGGCGGCGCTCACGGGCCTGAGGGCCATTGCGCTGAACGACAGTCTGTCTCTGAAACTGAAGAAGCAGAACGCCATGTCGATGAGTCAGCTGCTCGATTCCAAGCACAAGGACATGCGCATAAACGAGCAGGCACGCGACCTGCGCAACAGTCGCACCATCGTGGCTCTCGTGTCGTTCCTCCTGACCGTCCTTGCCGTGCTCTTCATCAGGGTTATGTCTTACAACCGTCTGGTGCAGCGAAAGAACCGCGCCGCCGCAGCTACCATAAACGAGCTGACCGCAGCCAAGGAGCAACTCGCCTATCTGCTGGCATCGAAAAACAGGAACGACGATGCTGCTGGGGAGAGGGGACGCGACGATGCTGCTGAGGAGAAGGGACACGACGATGCGGGAACCCAAGAGCAGGTTGTAAGCCAAGAAAGCTCAGCCGCCAACGAGAAATCTTCAACGCAAGCAACCGCTTGCCATGAGGAAAACAATAAAAAGATGGAGACGGAATGTGCAGGGATAGTAGAGAAAACGGAAAGCGGAGAAGAGGTTGGAAACAGAAAAGGTGTTGTGAACGGAGAAAAAGCAGAGAACTTACAGAAAACAATGAACGGGGAGAACAAAAAGGACGGTGAAAATATAGAGAACGGAGAGGGAACAGAGAACAGAGAGGGAACAGAGAACGGAGAGGGAGCAGAGAACGGAGAAGATGTTGAGAAAAAGGGGCTGTCCGTAGCAACGAGCGAGGTGGCATCAGAAGAAGAGGATGCCGCTGCCAGATTAAAAGACGACAAGTCGCGCGACATGTTCTTGCAGCTTGAGCAGCGCATCATCAACGAGCGCCTGTTCCGCAAGCCTAAGATCTCACGCGACGAGCTTATCGCCTTGCTCGGCGTGGACAAGGGCACGTTCGTGTCGTTGCTCATGGTCTTCTCGGACAAGCCGTTCAACCGTTACATCAACGACATGCGTCTCGACTATGCCGCCTCGCTCCTTCGCAAAAACACCAATTTCTCGGTCGAGGCAATAGCCATCGACTGTGGCATCCCCGTACGCCAGACCTTCTACCGCCTGTTCACGGAAAAGTTTGGACTTTCGCCGGCGGAGTATAGAAAGATGAATGAGTAAAGCCCCCGCGCCGCTTCGCGAGGGAACCACACCACCTACAGCCCCACCCCCGCGCCACCTGTCGGTGGCTTACCCCTCCCCGTAGGAGAGGGGAGTGATTAGCCAAGGTCTATTGAATTCTTCACTCTTCACTTCCAAGGCGCCAGCCTTTTTTACCTTTTTACCTTTTTACCTTTAAAAGCCCCTTTAATAAAAATTTCCATTCCCTTGCTTGCACCCTCCTGTATGTGCGTGAGGTTTCTAATGCCATGTCCCACAGTAGGCTCAGGATCAATGAGATATATGGGGGTGTTGGGCTTGGCATACTGAACCAGGCCGGCGGCGGGATAGACGTTCAGCGACGTGCCGATGATGACCATGATGTCGGCCTCTGACACCTCCTTGGCAGCCTCCATGATCTTGGGCACATTCTCACCGAAGAACACGATGTAAGGCCGCAGCAACGAACCGTCACCTGCCTTGGTGCCAGGCTCCACGGTGCAATGGTCCTCGGGCAGCTCCACGATGTAACGCTCATCGTCAGGGTCCTTGCTTGAGCACACCTTCGACAACTCGCCATGCAGATGAATGACCTTCGACGACCCTGCCTTCTCGTGCAGGTTGTCCACGTTCTGCGTCACCACCACCACGTCGTAACAGTCCTCCAACGACTTGATGAGCTTATGACCCTCGTTGGGCTGGGCCGCATAGAGCTTCTTGCGAAGCATGTTGTAGAAATTTGTCACCAGTGTGGGGTCGGCCTCCCAACCCTCATGCGTGGCAACCTGCTGCACAGGGTAGTTCTCCCACAAGCCGTCATTGCCGCGGAACGTCTTGAAACCACTCTCCACCGACATGCCGGCACCGGTAAGAAACACTATCTTCTGCTTCTTCTCGCCATTTGGCTTCTTCTCACCATTCTGCATCTCATCACCATTCAGCATCTTCTGCCCGTTCATTTTCTCATTGTCTGCCATAACTCTTTCTCCTTTAAACATTTTTATCTTTAACCTTTTCAAGATCTTGTCGTCTCAAGCAAGCATCGACACGCTCGCCTCTGGCGCTTGCCTGAACGTCGCCAAAGGCATGCGTCAAGGCCGGGAGCGGCATCGCCGTCTTAAGCAGAGCCGCTGACAGAGCGCTCGCAAAAGCCCAATTACATTAATATATGCAAAAATAATCTTTTTTCTAAAAACAAAGCCACATCATTCAAGAAAAATAAGTATTTTTGCACTTTAAACAAAAAGGGCCATTCCTAAAACGGATAAAAGCATACAAAATAAAAACAAAACAACAACAAAATTTATCATGGACAAGTTAAGTTACGCTTTGGGTCTGAACATCGGACACCAGCTTTCACAGATGGGTGCCAAGGGCCTCAACATCGACGATTTCGCACAGGCAATAAAGGACGTTATTGCCGGTAACACACCGCAGCTCGCCGACGCAGAAGCGCAAACAATCTTACAGAAGTTCTTCCAGGACCTGGAGGAGAAGCAGCGTGCAGCACAGGCAGAGGCCTTCAAGGCTGTGAAGAAGAACGGCGAGGACTATCTCGCTGAGAACGCAAAGAAGGACGGCGTCATCACGCTGCCCAGCGGTCTCCAGTATCAGGTGCTCAAGGAAGGCAACGGCCGCAAGCCAAAGGCCACCGACACCGTGAAGTGTCACTATGAGGGCATGCTCGTCGACGGAACAATGTTCGACAGCTCTATACAGCGCGGCGAACCCGCCGAGTTCCCCCTGAACGGCGTGATCGCAGGATGGACCGAAGGTCTGCAGCTCATGCAGGAGGGAGCCAAGTATCGCTTCTTCATACCTTACACTCTCGGCTACGGCGAGCGCGGCGCAGGACAGGCCATCCCTCCCTTCGCAACCCTCATCTTCGACGTGGAGCTTATCGAGGTGAAATAAAAAAAAGAATCCCTCTACAACAAGAAAACATTAAAGAACAAAACATAAAAAAAACAATGAAAAAACTTTTCATCGCAGCCGTTATGGCTGTAGCCGCCATGGGCATGACCTCTTGCGGCAACTCTACACCCAAGCCCAACCTCAAGACCGACGTCGACACCCTGAGCTACGCTATGGGTCTCTCACAGACACAGGGTCTGAAGGAATATCTCGTACAGATGGACATCGACACCACCTATATCGACGCTTTCGTAAAGGGCCTCAACGAAGGTGCCAACGCTGGCGACGACAAGAAGAAGGCTGCCTATTTTGCTGGCGTAAACATCGGTCAGCAGATCAGCAACCGCATGGTCAAGGGTATCAACCACGAGATCTTCGGTGAAGATTCTACCAAGACCATCTCTCTGAAAAACTTCATGGCGGGCTTCATCACTGGCGTTACAGGCAAGAAGGGTCTCATGACCATCGAGCAGGCCGGACAGACAGCACAGATGAAGATGATGGCTATCAAGGCCAAGAACATGGAGCAGAAATATGGCGCCAACAAGGAAGCAGGAGAGAAGTTCCTCGCTGCCAACGCCAAGAAGGCTGGCGTGAAGATGCTCCCCTCAGGTCTTCAGTATAAGGTTATCAAGGAGGGCAACGGTGCCATGCCTAAGGACACATCGCTCGTGACCGTCAACTATGAGGGCCGCACCATCGACGGCAAGGTGTTCGACAGCAGCTACAAGCGCAACCAGCCTGCCGAGATGCGCGTAAACCAGGTTATCAAGGGCTTCACAGAGGCTCTCGTTCACATGCCTGCCGGATCAGTGTGGGAGGTTTACATTCCTCAGAACCTCGCTTACGGCGAGCGTGAGGCTGGCGAGATCAAGCCTTTCTCTACTCTGATCTTCAAGATCGAGCTTCTTAAGGTCAAGTAAAGTTGATGCTTTGACAAGCATCTGACGCTTAGAAAACAAGACAAGAAACATATAGATTACTTGCGACGAGTGACAAGAAGACAAGAGCAATAAAGAAGAGGCACCGACCTCATCGCGGCTTGTCTCTCGTCACTCGTCACTTATTTAATGAACTTTCACAACTATGAAGAAAATCATTATGCTTGCTCTCATCATAGCAGCAAGCTCTGCCGTTTATGCCGTGCCCGGCAAGAAGAAAAAGAAAGAGGCAGAAAAAACTGAACAGCCCAAGCCCGTGGTTCTCACCTCGGCAAGCGATACGCTGAGCTATGCCGCCGGCAAGATGCTCACACGCGGTCTGGACCAGTATCTCATCTCTGAACTGAAGGTCGACACCGCCTACATGGCTGAGGTAGAAGCTGGCTTCCGCGAGGGAATGACCCGCGACGCTGCCGACCCCAAGGCTGTGGCTCACAGCGCCGGCTTGCAGGTGGCCCAGATGGTACTCGGACGCATGCTCCCCGGCATCGAGAAGCAGTTTGCTGGCAGCGAGCACACCATCGACAAGACAAAGCTCTGCGAGGGCTTCGTGTCAGCGCTCCGCAACGACACAACCATCATGACAACAGAACACGCAACCAACACCTTCACACAGATGCGCAAGGCTGACGAGGAGAAGGCCAACGCTGCATGGAAGGCGAAGAACGAGCAGTGGCTCAAGGACAACGCCCAGAAAGAGGGCGTGAAGACTACGGAGAGCGGACTGCAATATAAGGTCATCACCGAGGGCCACGGCGCCGTTGCCGAGAAGAGCAGCACCGTGACCGTGAAATATGAAGGCAAGCTGATCGACGGCACCGTGTTCGACAGCAGCTACAAACGCAACCCGCAGACCACCGACTTCAAACCGGAGCAGGTGATCAAGGGCTGGACAGAGGCTCTGTGCATGATGCCCGAGGGCAGCAAGTGGGAGCTTTACATCCCGCAGAATCTGGCTTATGGCGAACGCGCCGCTGGCGGCACCATCAAGCCCTTCTCTACTCTCATCTTCACCGTGGAGCTGGTAAAGGTCAAGAACGAAGAGCCTAAGGCTGAAAAGACTGAAAACGCCGACGCTGCCAAGAAGGCTCCTGCCAAGAAGCCCGTGGCCAAAAAGAAAGTAAGAAAAGCGGTTGCCAAGAAGAAATAAGAAAAGCGGTTGCCAAGAAGAAATAAGAAAAGCGACTGCTAAGGGAAAAATAAGAAAAGCGACTGCTAAAAGAGTAAAAAAAACAGAAACGAGCAGAATTCATCATATTCTCTGCTCGTTTCTGTTTTTTTATAGACTATCATTAATGTCTTGAAAAAGCCAACATCTGTTCTTTCAAGGCCATGTTTCTGTTTTTTTACTGCTTCAATTTGAAGACCTCGTCAAGCGACAATCCGGTCATGTCTGCAACAACTTCAGCTGACATGCCCTTATCAAGCATCTTTTTCGCAACTTCCATAAATCCTTCAGCTCTCCCTTCAGCAATTCCTTCTGCTCGTCCTTCAGCACGTCCTTCAGCAAACTTTGTCTTTTCTGCTGTCCTTATCGCATTCACGATGTCGCGATACGCGTTCATGCTGTCCTCATACAGTTTCTGGTCCTGCTGGTTAAACTTTGCTATCTCTGCCTGCTCGAAGAGACGGGTGAAGACACGCTCCTGCAATGCGGCGGGACGCTGCATCAGCTTCGAGAGGTTCTTCAGCACAAACATCCACTTGTCATACATGGTCACGAGCTCCGTTTCTTTCTTGTCGAACTTGGGAATCTCTACATAAATGTAAGTCAGCTTGTCGTAGAACACCTCATGCGTGTCGACCTCCATAAGCTTCACCTCATGGTGCCAGCGCTTGGCGTTCTCAAGGCCGTCAGCAAAATTGAAGTTCAACAAGCCGATGGTGTAGACAGGATTGAGATGAAAATCCCACTCGCCTCCACGCTGAGCCTGTTCGCGGATGGGAAACGTGGAATAGTAGATGGTGCGGTCTTTGAAAAACTCCTGGTAGACGTTCTGCATCTCTACAATAAACTTCTCGCCCTTGTCGTTCTCACAATAAACATCGAACACGGCGCGGCGGGCATCGATGCGGTCGCCAAGCTGCTCCGAGTTGAGATATGTGACATCCTGAACGTTCTGTTCGCCATGGAACATCGCGTTCAAGAAGCTTATAAGCAACTCCTTGTTAAACTCTGAGCCAAACAAGCGCTTAAAGCCGAAGTCGGTATGTGGGTTGATGTATTTGTCTATCATAAAACAGCTGTTTTTATTCCATCCGCAAATATACAGCATTTTAGTCAATAAACCAACAACGATGCTTAACTATTTTTTTTCTGGTTGCAAATATGCCGTCAGCTATTTGGGGCTCTATAATGGAAGATTTTTTAAACCTCCATGAAAGAAAGACATTAAAGGCTATTTCTGCATAAATATGCAAAAATGGCCTTTGTTTTTACCCGGTTTTCCATTAAGCCGAAATGACAAAATGAAAGTGCCTTAATGGCGTTGTCAAAGAGGCTCTTTGAGGAGCTCATTTGGGCTCTTTGACGACCTCAAAGAGGCTCTTTGACAACATTAGACCGCTTTTAACATCTGTTAAGAATTCGTGTCGTTTTTTGCGCTTTTTTCTTCTCACATAGAAACCAAAACAAGATATTTGCTAACATTCTGATTTTTCAATTTCCTCTCCATAAACTGCATAAATATACACCCAAACCGTATATTTATGCAAT
>ENA-UERK01001115-UERK01001115.1-human-gut-metagenome-genome-assembly--contig:-NODE-1115-length-20673-cov-30.791027_pt1 | contig 20673 bp, 13 predicted proteins | sample MGYA00242957_ERZ507957 | MGnify/ENA primary metagenome ERZ507957 (study PRJEB26167, sample SAMN06115538) | human gut metagenome | host: Homo sapiens | place: China:Heilongjiang | collected 2015-11-06... | reverse complement strand
AAATACGGCGTCGATGAAAAATCGCGCGTTTACTTCTCCGATGTTGCGGGCGCCGATGAAGAAAAGGAAGAACTGCGCGAGGTTGTCGATTATCTGCGTGACCCGGGCAAGTTTATGAAGCTGGGTGCCAAAATTCCGCACGGTGTGCTTCTCGTAGGTCCTCCCGGAACAGGTAAAACCCTGCTTGCCAAGGCTGTTGCAGGCGAGGCGGGCGTACCCTTCTTCTCAATCTCCGGCTCAGACTTTGTGGAAATGTATGTCGGCGTCGGTGCTTCCCGTGTGCGCGACCTTTTTGATACGGCAAGAAAAGCACCTGCGGCTATCATTTTCATAGATGAAATAGATGCAGTCGGCAGACGTCGCGGCACGGGTCTCGGCGGCGGGCACGACGAAAAGGAACAGACGCTCAACCAGCTTCTCGTTGAAATGGACGGCTTTGGCGGTCACAGCGGCGTCATAGTAATGGCAGCGACAAACCGCCCTGATATTCTCGATCCCGCATTGCTCCGTCCCGGTCGCTTTGACAGACAGGTGACAGTCGGATATCCCGATATACGCGGCAGAGAGGAAATACTCAAGGTTCATGCAAGAAATAAGCCTTTTGAAAACGAAGTCGACCTTGCTAAGGTAGCACAGCTCACCGTAGGCTTCACAGGTGCCGACCTTGCAAATCTGCTCAATGAAGCGGCACTGCTGGCGGCAAGAAAGTCTAAAGCTCTCATCGGTATGAACGATATAAGTGAGGCTTATCTCAAGATTACAACGGGTACACAGAAGAAAAACCTGAAGATGAAGCCCGGAGAAAAGCGAAAGACCGCTTATCATGAAGCGGGTCATGCTATCCTTGCTCATATCCTGCCTACACAGGATCCTGTTCGTCAGATATCTATCATTCCGAGCGGCAATGCTCTCGGTTATACACTCAATGTTCCGGAGGAGGATAAGTTCAGCGTTTATAAGAATGAGCTGAAAGAGCAGATAACTATGCTTCTCGGCGGCAGGGCGGCAGAGGAACTGGTATTTGCCGATATTTCCGGCGGTGCCTCCAATGATATTCTCCGCGCCACACAGACGGCAAGAAAAATGGTCACCAAGCTCGGCATGAGCGATGTGATAGGCAATGTTCATTTCGGTTCCGATAACTCAAGTGATGAGGTATTTCTCGGCAGAGATTTCAGTGCGGAGCGCGATTATTCCGATGAAACAGCGGCAATCATCGACCGCGAGGTCAAGAGAATTATCGACGAGGCTTATGCAAATGCAAAGCGTATCCTCTCCGAAAACAGAGAACGCCTCGATTTCATCGCCGACTTCCTTGTGAAGCATGAAACAATGGATGATGTTCAGTTTAAAGCATATATGGATGAGAACGCTTCCGAAGAAGAAATTCTCAAGCTCACGGAAGAAAAACAGCGCAGAAGCGAAGAGGAAAACAAGAAGCGCGAAGAGGCGGAAGCAGAAGCCCGCCGTCGCGATGAGGAAGAGCGCCTGCGCCGCGAGGAAGAAGCAAAGCAGAAAAAGAGCGAATTTCCCGACAACCCGTTTTTCAACGGGCAGTAATACGATATGATAAAATACAAAACCCGAGGCGCCGCCTCGGGTTTTTATTGCACTTATATCAGTTGCAGATGCTTTCGATTAGTTGCGATGATTTATAGTCATTAAGCGTAACGGGTATAGTGCAGCTCTCGTCAAGCCTGAGATATGACATTTTGGCAGGTCCTTTGCTCGTCTTTACAGTCTCCTCGACCAGAGTCACCTTTCCGCTGCCGCTTACGCTATGAGAAGTCATTTCCACAGAAGAGTCGATAAGATTTATGGCATAGACATTAAAAATCATGCTGCCGTCGGTAGAAGTTCTTATCTCGGTAACATAATAATCCGGAGAAATCAGCTTTCCGTCTTTTCTTTTTCTGACTGCTGTGTTTTTCAGTTCATATCCCTCAATTGTGTAGTCGGAATCCGGTATCTGATTATCCTCTTTTATTTTTTTGATTATCTGCTCGATTTCATCATCTTTTATCTTTTTGGAATGAATAATGCTGAAAGCACAAATGCAGACAAGCAATGCAGGCAGCCCTATAGGACCTCCTCCCTGAATGAATATCGCCACGATTGCCGAAGCTACAGCTAAAATCAGCACGATAATTTCTGCTATGGAAAAATCTTTCTGATGAAAATACTTCTCGACTATGTTCTTGCCTTTCATTTTTGCAATCCTCCTATTGATTTAATCAGCGGGAATCCGCAATGTTCGCAAATATCGCTCATTTTGTCATTTGAGCCGCCGCACATAGCACAGTGGCAACGCGTGTCTGCCGCGGTAGGGAGTACAACGGCAATGCCGGTGCCATGCAGATGCAAAACTGTATCTCCGACCTTGTATGCCTCTGAATCCGACTTCGGAGTGATCGGAGTTTCGGCTGCCTTTTTTCGGAATGTTTTTCCCGTTTCATCCTCGATTGTAAGGTATATTATATTCTTTCTGTACATCTGTTCCCGTGTCGGCTTGGCGGCAGATTTGTTATCTGTTACAGTTTTCACTTTCACTTTCTTTACCACGCCGCAATAATCGGTGTCGGTAAAGATACGATAAACTTTTGAGATAAAAACAGATGAAATCAAAAGCACGGGATAAAGCACAGACTTGAATGCGGTAAGATTCTCGGAAAAAGAACTTGCGCTCTTTTCAAACATTATGATTACAACCGCCATCAGAAGCACAGTAATAATGAAAATGACTATCCTCCGCACCTTTTTTTGCCGAATTGCTTTCTTTATTTCATCCGGTATTGCCAACATGTAAAACTCCTCTTCTTTTTTTCTATATTTTAGCACAAATAATTGTATTTGTCAAGTACACTATGTATTATTGAGTATTGTGTACATTTTTTGGTAAAATAGACAAAGCGCAAAATAAAAGCCGACAGGCGTAAAACCTGTCGGCAATGGCGTAATGTTATAGAAGGGAAACTTTTGAACTATCAATAGATTTCCGCTTAAATCACTTAACACTTATACAGTTCTATATTTTCTATATCGTCAATCCATCCGTATCTGTCACTCCTGCATTTTCCGTCATCAATGGAAACGGTCAGCTGTTCCATATACTTTTCATACAAAGGCGACTTGCCGTTATCTCCACCGTCATCGTCATCAAAATCGCTTTCGCAGAACTCCTGTGTGTGCATGTGATATCTCCGTTCACTGCGATACTGATCTTCATCAAGGCTCACAATGGCGGTGATCTGCTCTTCCGTCATGCCGGCAGCCTTGTATTCGGCAATCTCTTTTTTTATCCTTGCGTTGAACTTTTTCCTCTCGTAACCATCATTCCAACTCATTTTTATAATCTCCTTTTGATTTTTGAATTTGTGGTTGAAATCAAAAATCCGGAGATTACGGGTATCGTGCTATATAGGTCTGCCACACGGACAACATAAAAAAATCCTTTCCGAAGCGCAAGCCTCGAAAAGGACTTCTCATAGCCGTATGAAGCAAGTAAGGTCAAAAAAGCGCAAAACAAAAAAGCACCGCATGACAACAAGGCAGAATCAAATTCTGCTACTTGTCTTCATACGGTGCTTGGGTAGTCCGATTGTATCGGCTCCGCTTACTCGCTACAAAGTGTTTGTTATTTAGTTTTTGTCCTTACTCGGCAGAATGTACCGATGGACGCTTATAGGCTTTTGAGGCATAGAAATATGCAAGATTCAGTGGCGTAGCTGCTTTGCATTTCTGACATTTTGTAATCAGAATACCTTCGCGCATGCTCGCCGTCACAGTAACAAGCGGTGTACCGCAGTAGGGACATAAAATCTCTCGGAACTCCATGTTCGCGCATTGCTTTGCGGAGCGTTCGATTTTTTCCGTTATGTGTTCATTTGGAACATTAACCACGAACTTGGGTGATGTTACGGTCATATAACACCTCCGGCATATTCGCATTTCAGCAGGTACTCATCCAGCTCTCTCGGCTCAAACAGCTTCAGTTCTCTCAAACGGTAAAACATACTTTTGTATGACACCTGAAATTGATTTGCTGCGTCTCTGACTGCATTTCTGTCGCAAGTACACAGCACGCTGTCACCGTACAGCGGAATCCTTTTTTCATAACCTCGGCTTCTGACATATCTGACAATGGATGACCTGGGCATCAGAAGCGCGACGCCCATAGCCGTTGCCATGCTCTCGGCAATGCTAAACATGGCGGCAAGTTCTTTCACTGTGTACTTTTGCTCCGCATCAAACTCCTGACTGAAAGCGGAAGTCACCGGATTGTTTCCGAGCCTGTCCATGAGTATATGACCGGCTTCATGTGCAAGAACAAACCGCCGTTTCTTAAGGTTCTGCTCCTGCCGTAGGTACTCATCAACAATGATAAGTCCTTTGGGCGGTACAACCGATACCCGTTGACCGCTCTGCCAAATCCACAGTGCTCCCCTGCCGTCCGCAAGAAATGCCATTTTCCCGGCATCTCTTTCGGCAATTCGATCATAGACGATTTGATATCCAAGATTGGATGTAATAAAGCCTTCTATATCCGTGGGGGTTCCCTGGATAAAAGATTGATATTGATACTTACGGATCAGACCCTCGCCGATCTCATCGATTTCATCGTATGTCTGGTAATAGTCCAATCATGTGCCCTCCCGTTATAGTTTTTTGATTACATGTTTGGCGACTCCTTGGATATTACACGCTCTGACAATGATGTCATCCATACTCGCATTTTCCGGATGCAGTCTGACCCTCTTGTTCTCCGGTTCCGGATAATAGGTCTTCAGCGTTGTTTCATTATCCACAAGCGCAACCACAATATCGCCATAGTTTGCATGATTCTGTTTTTTCACAACGACCATATCGCCCTCATCAATCCCGGCTTCCACCATAGAATGTCCATGTGTCCGCAACACAAAGAAATCTCCCTCACCGAAAAGGGCAACCGGAAGAGCGACAAATTCCTCAAAGTCTTCTTCCGTCAGTTCGGGCGAACCGCAAACGATGCTTCCGAGAACGGGGGCTCGGTTCATCTTGTAGTCTGATTTCTGTGTATGCGGTGTTTCAATGGTCTTTCCATCGTAGTGCAACATACCGTTCCGCGCCATTTCCATGACGTAGTAGTATGCCGTCGATTTGCTGGTACCGATTGCATCAGCGACCTTCTGCATGGAGGGGGATTGGTGATATTCAAAGAAATAGTCCTCTACAAACGCCTGTATTTCCTTCATCGTTTCGGGATTTCTTTTACGTAATCCTGCCATTCTGTGCCTCCATGCATATAGTAGAACGATTCGTTCTATTTGTATATTCATTATATCATACACACTTCGCTTTGTCAATAGGTAATTGTGCATAAAAATGAGGTTGCAATTTTAACTGCAACCTCGGTCCTCGATTATACCGCTCAGTGCATATCAAGCAAATAATGGGCATCGACAAATAAAATTCTTCTATTTCAGGTTATATTTTATATCACAGCGTCTGACACCAATCTCAACGATATCAGAGTCATTGAACCATGGTACAGAATTCAAAACAATTTCGATACCATGCTGCTCTTTCAGTTCTTTGTGAATGGCACGTTTCGTATCTGAACTCAAAACACATCCGCATGTGAAAGTTACTCTCACTCTTGCTGTTGAGCTTCCGTTATCCGACTGACTATACGCCTATGTGATATGATGCCGATGTTCGCAACTTCACATAAACCACTTTGCAAGTGTCTAAGCAAAAGCATCCGAGCACACCGGTTTGCCACGCGCCGGTATCCAAATGCACCTTGTAATAGTTCGCAACGCACTTTGCGGGAACCGCCCTATTCCTGCGGTAAGCAAGGATTTTCGGTTCTCCGCAAATACAATCCGTCTGCGTATAGCCAAAGAAAACGCATTTCGGACTTGTATGGACCAACTCCGGATTCTTGAATCGGCGATCATGGACAAGCTGTTCCGCACTTACGTTCGAAAGCGGAAACAGCTTCCCCGCAGTATCTACCGGAGTTCCGGCATATTTTCCATGCAGATCAGATATACAGTATGATTCATGACGGCGGAATTTTCGGATACAATCAAGAAGATAAAACATTTTGCTTATATGCCTATGACAGTGATTGGATTTATAAAAAATTTTGGACATCACAAAGCTCGTTTATGAATGGAATACTTGCGGCGTTCAAGCAAGGAAAATGCGGTAATCTGTATGGATTAAAGCCTAACACTATGCAAACAATAGACTTTTCAGCCGAAATCGCATTAAACCAAATATAGGGTTTCCCTTTTCGTTTGTTCCAATCGTAATTCGACCTTCCCAATGCTTTCGATCCTTTCGCCATCTTAAAAGTCCTTCGCCCGAAGCCCTTCTCTTTCCCACGGCATCGCCTCCTTCCATGCAGCACAATACAATACCACAAAGTTTGAGGCATATCCAGCGTTTTGAGAATAATTATCATTCAAGACACAATATTAAGCCATACCACCGACCAGATGAGCAACACAAAAAGTTCAAATATATCACGCTAGTTCTGCACTTGGGAAGCAGTACATGAGCAAAATTCCCGCAGAGTTTCTGGAGAAAAAGGAGACGAGCTATGGCATCTGCGTGTGCAAGGTGAGTACCCACATACAGGTTGCGAAAAAGTAAGAGCGGTTGCTCCCCTTTGGAAAGAGTATCCGCTCTTTTTTACTTTACTTATGCCATTTTCCTCTTACGGATGACAAACACAACTATCGTTGCGCCGACTCCTAGAGCAACAACCGCAATGATGATCCAAACCCAAACACTTGTCGAACTGGTCGGAGGAGAAACAATCTCCGCTTCCACCGTGAATTTGGTGGTTGCATCGCCGCTTGCCGAGCGTATAGTGAGAGTATGCTCGCCTGCCGCAAGCGTTGCAAGGTAGCTTGCCTTCAGCTGAATGACAATGCTTCCTTCGCGCTTTTCATAGTTTTCGGCAGTAACTGTCTTGCCGTCTACCAGCACTTCGACAAAGTCGGAGAATGCCGCGTCGGACTTGAAGGTCAGTCCGTTTTCATCGCCCTTGCCCCACTTGGCATTTCTGCCGTCTGTTATACTCGGTGCGAGCTTGTCGATGATAACGGGGCTCTTAGTCTTATTGTAGCCGCAGACCGTACATCTTTCTAGCTTTGCTCCGAATTCGGTGACAGTGGGTTCCTTGGTGATCTTCCATTCAAAGGCATGATCTGCTTCGTCTCCCTTTGTCTTGCAGACTGTACATTCATGCCAGTGCTTACTGCCGTCGCTTACCCATACGGTTCCCCAGCTGTGTGCCGGCATGTCACCGGACTCAAATGTTTCGGTGCCCTTATTGCCGCAGGAGCAGGAGTAGTAATAAACTGCCTTTGCCGTGCAGGTAGCGGGTGTCTTGAGATACTTCTCATCGGTATTCTTTTCGGTGTAGCTGTGAACATGACCGATTGCCGCCTTGATTACATATCCGCAAACCGTACAGGTCTGGTGTGTGGTTTCGGTAGCCTCTTCACCGGGGATATGAGCCTCTTCGTCTTTCTTGCTTCCGCAGACGGAGCACTCATGCCAGTGGTTTGTCTCGTCATATGACCATATAGTCTTGTATACGTGACCTGCGAGCTCGCCGTACTTCTGACCGCATATACTGCAGGTTGCTCTGTCTTTGCAGGTTGCCGTGCCGCCTGTGTGGTCAGTCATCTTCTTGCCGCAGACATCGCAGTTGTGATCCTTGTTTTTGTCAATGTGTACCTCTTCGTCCTTCTTATCTCCGCAGACGTAGCATGAATGCCAGTGGCTTGCATTGTCATTTGACCATGTGGTCTTGTAAGCGTGAGCCGCGAGCTCGCCTGATTCAAAGGTTTCCGTTCCTTTTTCGCCGCAGGTGCAGGAGTAGTAGTAAACGGCTTTCTTTGTGCAGGTTGCGGCGGACTTGAGATATGTTTCGCTCGTATTCTTCTGATTGAAGTTGTGCGTATGACCAAGTGCGGCTTTTATGACATATCCGCAGATGGTACAAGTCTGAGGTGTTGTTTCGGTAGCTGCTGCACCGGGAATATGTGCCGCTTCGTCCTTCTTATCTCCGCAGACGGAGCACTCATGCCAGTGGTTTGTCTCGTCGGTGGACCACTCGGTCTTGTAGTTATGAGCCGCGAGCTCGCCGTACTTCTGACCGCAGATGGTACAGGTTGCTTTGTCCTTGCAGGTTGCCGTGCCGCCCGTGTGGTCGGACGTCTTCTTGCCGCAGACATCGCAGTTGTGATCCTTGTTTGCGTCTACGTGTGCCGCCTCGTCCTTCTTATCTCCGCAGACGGAGCACTCATGCCAGTGGTTGTCGGCATCGTTCTTCCACTCGCTGCCGTAGCTGTGAGCATGCTCACCGCCGCCGGTTGCCGGGATAGTTTCGGTTGCCATCGTATAACCGCAGACGGTGCATTCCTTATGCTTTGAGCCGCTTGTGGTAGCTGTTGCCGGGGTGTCGATAATCCATTCGCCGGCGGTATGAGCTGCTTCCTCAGACTTTGCGCCGCAGGAACATTCATGCCAGTGCTTGTATGCGTCGGATTTCCATTCGGTGCCGTAAGTGTGGGTGTGCGAAGCTCCAAGTGGAGTCAGCATGAAGCTGTACACTGCGTTGTTAGGTTGCATAAACATAGCTCCACCCGCTGTTCCGTCTAACGTTACATTTTCTTCCTTCAAACCCAAAAATGTATAGCCTTCGTCAGACTTAATGTGAACCTCGAGGAAGTATTCTACGCCTTCCTTTATAAGCTCATCCGCACCAAGACGCTTTACTGTTTCGCCTTCGAGATAACATAACACGTAGCTACCACCTAAAGCAACACCATCCTCATCATAACAACGATAGGTATCGCCATAAGAAAAGTCTACTACATCTGGTGTAATGATTTTTACAGAAATATCGCTGGCTTTTTTGCCAACAGCATAGTTGCCCAGTGTAAGTTTGACAGCCTTAATTGATATATCACAAGGGATATAGGTTGCTTCTGCGGTTACATTACCTTCCGGCATAATGAATTTCGCAGTCATGTTGTTTTCAGCATCAACGGTAGCACCGGTAACAACCCACTTCTCAAATGCAAAACCTTCATCTCGTCTATCGTCCGCCAGCAGCACCACTTTATCACCGGGTTTCGCTTTTGTGATGTCTATATAACTTACATTTTTAGCCACACCGTTTGTTACGGTAATATCATACATCTGCGGCAATGTTGAGGATGTCACCTCATATTCCTGAGAATGAAAATAAGCAAGAGATACAAAGTGGTAATCATCAAAACGAGATTTCGATTCAATCTGCCACTCTACTTCATTGACGAAAAACCGCGGTTTTTCCGACAGCTTGTGGGTTTTGCCGCCTTCACCGTCTATGCGGACTTGGACAGAAAGCCTCCATGTTCCCTCTGTAAACGTATTCCCAGAGGAAACATTATCCCATTTTCCTGTCACTGTGTTTTTCTTTTCCCAGTGAGTCATCATAGCAGCAATATATGCAGGGCTGCCTTCTGTCACTGTAAATGCCGGATAATTGGTCGGTTCGCCATAAGATGGTACATTAATTATCGCTGTGGCTTTTATGGTGTCAACCTCTTCGCGGGTACCCTCCGCAAACGCCGTCATCGGCATCAGTCCCAAAACCATGACCAGACAGAGCAGCAGACTGAGCAGCCTATGTGTTTTCTGTTTCATAAAGGTTTTCTCCTTTTGATAATCGATTTTCCATATCTTTTTCTATTCCGTCTCCCGGCGTATGGCCTCCGGGCGGATCATGAATGCTTTCAAACCTGACTGAAAGCGGAACTCGAATCATATCAATACAAACCACCGCCTTTCCTTACAGACTGTCCATGACCACAGCCATGTAGCACTTCTTTACACTCTGACAGGTCGTGCCGGTTCCTGCAACATAGTGTGCAGCATCTTCAATCTTCTCTGTGAAGCTGTGATTACCGGCGGCGGCAGAGATTTTTCTGATGTCGCCGCCATGGTTACTTAATGAATTGTTCCTGCTGACTCAGATTTTTACATAACTTCGCTTAGTTCCGAATCAAATAACATGTTATTTATTTAATTTAGTGTACGTCTGAGATCTATTGTGCAAAAATCACTTCATATCCTGCAAGATATTTGCGCATGAGTGTAAGGTCGATGGTATCTACTTTTCCATCGCCGTTCAGATCAGCGGCAGCAACGTTCATTTCCACAGTATAACCTGATAGATACTTTCTCATGAAAGTAAGATCTATCGTATCTATCTGACCGTCACCACTTACATCGGCAAGTATAATCTTTTTGAAACCGCATTCTGTGCATTTTCCTTTTTCATCAAGCGTGTGTTCAGACTCCCCTGTTCTCGCTCCGCAGCGGCTGCATTCATACCAGTGCTTGTCGGCATCTTTACTCCAGCTTCCTTCTTCCGGCCAAGCGTGTCCGAGAGCAGAATCGGTGTCTGTAAAGGTGTCGGCATCATTTGTGCTGATTGCTCCGCAGGAGCAGCTCTTGTAATATACTGCGTCGTGCGTACAGTCGGCGGGAGATTTCAGCGCTTCCGCTTTCTTCATTTCAGCAGTATAGCTGTGGCCTGCAAGGTTACGAAACGGAATCTCATCAATTTCGACATCGGATGTGTTGAAAAGCTGTCCGCAATCGTCGCATTTCTTGTACTCGTCCCAACCTTTTACTGTACAGGTAGAGTCCTTTGCAGATACGGTGGATTTGTTTGTGTGAGCACAGGATACCGTTACCGTACAGGTATCGGTAAAGTTGCCGTCAGCAGTTTTGACGGTGATGGTTGCAGTACCTTTGCTAACACCGGTCACTTCACCGGTCGTTGCGTTTACGGTGGCAACAGCAGGGTTGTCAGATGTAAACGAAACAGTTTTGTTTGTTGCTTCTGCAGGTGCAACGGTGAAAGACGGAGTCTTTGTTTGACCGATATTGACGGACAGTGTCTCGTCAATGGTTACGCCGGTAACGGAAACCGTAACGCCGGTAGGCTCACCTTTGGCAGTGAAGTAGACCCCGTAGGACAGTCGAACACCGCCAGAGGTATTGAAATTGCTTTCCCAAGTCGAGTCAGAGTCTACTACTACGTAATCCTCCACAGGAGTTCCGTTGACCAGAGCGGTAATATCGGAATCATGATGAGCAAACTCAAAACTGGTATCGTCCTTCAGGTCGATTTCTACGTAAACATAGTAGGTCGTGCCCCCTGCAAAGGTAGAAAAGTCGTTCCAGTCTGTCCTATAACATTGAACCTCCCCGATTTCAAAATTGTTGTATGGGAAGCGGTCGTTATTTTTTATCTTGATAGTTTCCGCATACTCCGCCGGCGTCATACCAGACGTAGGTGCGTCCATGGAAAGGTCGATGTAATCATGTAAATATTTTGAGAAGGTCTTCTCGATTTTGTAGGCGTAATAGTTGCCGTCCGTGCCGACATAGGTAGCTGTCTGTCCGGCGATGGTAACAGGCAGAGTTGCGGGATTGCTGATTGCGTAGCCGGCTGCCGGTTTGAACCACAATTTCAGCTGCCAGGTTTCACCTGCCTCAAACATAGAGGAATCTGTGATGATCGGGCTGTCATCTGTCAAATGGCAATCACTCCAGGTGATGTCTCTGATGGTGTACTTGCTGCTGTCCAGGGGAGTTGCTTCTACATCAAAATAACTATTGAGCAGTTCAAAGCCGGTTACATCGGCTCCCATACCGGTGATGTTGACGGCGGACTGGGCAGTCAGTGCCACGCGGTAGTTACCTGCGCCGGTAATCCCGTCCCGATAAAAGACCTTGTCGGTGGACACGCCGTTGATGGTCACAGTGCAGCCATTCTGAATGACATAATCGCCGGTGGGTTGCACATGAATATCCACGATGTAGGTCTGTCCGCCCTCAAATTTGTCATTGGAAGTCATTTTGGTCCCGGGATTATCCACGGTACCGCCGTTGTACCAGGTGATCTTATCCACGGTGTAGGTACTGCCGCCCACCGTGATATTATTGATTTCCATATCCGGTGCCTGACCGCTCTTGGGGTCGGTAACCGTAACAGAGGCCGCGTCGATGAACACGGTACTGCTCTTTACAATCTCAATCAAACCTGTCTTTTCGTCCGGGAGAATTGAATAGTTGTATTCGAAGTAACCCTTCGTCAGTGCTGAACTCTCTGGAATGAAGTTATGGAAATTAGTACTGGAATATGAATAGATTTTTGCATCTGCGGTCAAGGCGCACAGTTTCGCTTTACACTCGACACTTAAAAAGATTGAATAATTGTTGTAACCGTTATTGCTGACATGTCCGCCGTTCATCGACAACAGACCGTAATCAGTGTCGTTAACGATAATCGTGTGTTCTTTATTGGCAATAAAGGTACCTCCGTTGATGGTAACATATCCCTCGACCAATACGGCAGTCCCATAGCTGGATTTGAAAGTACCACCCTCCACGATGATTTCACCGTTGCGATAGCAATACAGTACAGCAGTCATTCTATCGCCTGACAGCTTGCTGATTACCGTGCCATCGCCAACGCTATCACGAATGGTGAGCTTTGCACCGTTCATGGCAGAGAATATGTTGTCGTTGGAAATACCAATTCTGCTAATATCATAGCCGTTCAGATCCAGATCCACACACTGACCATATGTAAGCAACAGTCCGATGCCATCTTCATTCTTGTCGTTTGAAACATCTGCTCCCAACTTTATATAGCGGGTTTTAAAGTTTTCGGGGGCATTCAGCATTACGCTCCGAAGCTCCTCATAATCGGTGACGATGTAAGGGTCATCCTCCGTGCCGGAGCCGCTGTAGGCCGACGCCGTCATGCTCATGGCCGGGAGCATTCCCAGCACCATGGTCAGCGTCAGCAGCAGGCTGAGAAGCCGATTGGTCTTTGTTTTCATAAATTGAATTCTCCTTACTTATATTTTTTATTTTTCATATATTCATGCCAAAAGCTGAGCCTCTTTTTCGGTGCTTTACAGCCCGGTGCGATGGCTCAGCTTGCCATGTCCGCCTGAGCGGTGCACGGGTCTCGCCCACGTTGCCAAGTGCAACGCTTATCCCTGCGGCTTCTTACGCATATGCAACCGTCGGCAGATATACCGCCGCGATTGCCATGCAGACGAGCATGCAAACAAGCAGAAGCAAGCCTGCGCCTATGTTTTAAATTGATTTTGTATTCATTTTCTACCTTAAACTTTGCCGTTAGTTGATTTCGTTCGGATCGGTGATTTCAAAGCAATGTAACACTGCCTTTTCCGCCCATTCCATACCATTTTCGCCTTTTTGCAGCGTCTGGAATACCAGACGGTAACTTCCTATTGCACTCGGTCCTGCAACGTCTCCGTTCTCGTTGGGAGTTCCGACCGAAATAACATTGCCTTTGGCATCGGTCCATACGAACTTCCCCGTTCCGTTTTTAAGCGCGGCAGACGCATCCTCGCCGTTTTCCGTAAAAATGTTTACTTCTTTGTAGACGTTGAAAGACACAGCGTTTCCGTCGTATTCCTTGCTGAGTTTTCCGTAGAATTCATACGTTTCTTTGGTTTCTTCCACAGGTTCCGTATACTCGCCGTACAGATATACGGGATACGAGGTCCTCGTATCGTTTTCCGCTTTTTTGGCGGTAAACAGATAATTGCCCGTCGTTTCGTCGTAGACAAGGCGAAGCGTACCGCCACAAAAAGGCGCGTGAACGGTAACCGTGCCGTCATCATTTATGGAGATCGTAACGGTATAATCTGCACTCGTTGCAGTATTGTACTCGATACCGCCCGTTTCCCAAAGGATAAGATTACCTGTTCTGTTTAACCCCATACCTGTTCTGAGACGGTATTGCGTCAGGCCGTTGTACGCCGTCTTATAGGAATCATAAGGTCTGAAAACGCATTCGTAATTTTCGCCGAGCGAGAAAATGCCATTTTCGTCGGGAGTAAGCTTGATGGCTTCGCGCTCGCTGTTTCCTCCCAAAGTATAAAGATTGGGCAAAGCGTAATAATCATTCCCGACCTGCGCGATAAAGGTATAGTTGGTATATTCGCCGAGGCCGGACGTGCCGTCGTCTAATTCGAACTTATTGACTTCTATCGTCCTGACAAGGGTGAGAAGGTCGACTTTATTTCCGTCTTCCTCCTTATAGACCACGAAATCGTAAGTGCCGACTACTGCGGGAGAAGGATAATGGGCAGAGGTCGAATCCCACGTATCGTCCCTTGCGGCTTCAACCACTTGCTTCGTAATATGGTCGCGCCATTCGTAGCTAAGTCCGATATCTTCGATGTCGCATACCTCGCCGTTGTTGGTGAAATTTGACTTATAGACATACAGCGCGCGTCCTCCGTTGTATTCGCCCGAATCCTCAACCAAACCCATATACGCGAGATTGTAGGTTAAAAGCTCTTCGGCTTGTTCAACAATTACGGTTAAAGTAGCTTTCATACTTGTATCTTCGACATACGTATAGGTTATGGTGTAAGTACCCGCCTGCGCAAAGTCGAGCCCACCGAGGTCTATCGTGTAGTCAGCGTCCTTTGTAAGCACTTCGTTGCCCGTCACCTTTACTCCGCTCACTATTACGTTTTCGGGATTGGGTTTGTATTCGTCACCTATGGTGTAGGTTGCTTCGCCTTCCCTGAAGCCTGCATTCACACCGTCAAGCAAAAGCGCCGTTACTTTAGCTTCGAATACCGCGTAGACGGTATAATCTGCCGCAGGCATCGTAAATTCGTAGGTTGCGGAGGTGGATACCGGTGTTTGCTTTAACACGAGTGTCGGTGCATCCGTTCCGTCGGGTTCGTACCAGCCGGCAAACCGGAAGCCATCGGAATGCTCCGCGGTAAGCGTTATTTTCGATCCCTCCGTTACTTTATCGTAATAGCCGTTGGGCTGTGCGCTACCATCATAGTATATCATACCGCCGTCGGAGCCGACCAATGCCTGGAAGGTGTATGTCGGGATACCGGCAAATCTCGCCACCACTCTCATGTTTTCGCTTCCCACAGTGAAAGTATAGGTGGCATCCGTGGAAATCAGAGCGCCGATGGCAACGACATCATCGACATACCAGCCTTCGAACCGATAACCGTTGTCCGGAACTGCCGTGAGTGTGACTGTGCTACCCGCAGGTAGCTCGGCGAAATAACCGTTGGGCTGTGCGACACCGTTATAGTGTATCATACCGCCTTCTGAGCCGACCGTGGCTGAGAAAATGTACTTATCTGTTGTCTGAGTAGTGTCTTCGACGAATTTTGCCATTACTCTCTTGTCCGCACTTTCCATGGTGAAGGTGTATTCCTCGCTCGTGGAGATAAGAGCGCCCATGGCAACAACTTCATCGACATACCAGCCGTCGAACTTATAGCCATTCGATGCCACGGCCTTCAGCATAACGGTGCTGCCCGCAGCGAGCTCGGCAGTATATGCTTTGTCTTCACACACGCTTCCGCTGTACCAGATGTCGCCTTCTCCGCTCACAAAGGCCGAGAAGGTATATGTCGTGGGAGTTACGACCTTGTCTCTGAACACTGCAAGAATGGATTCATCGCCGTTCAGCGTAAAGGTGTAGCTTTCATCTGCGGTGATGAGCGTTTCAGTGGTGCCGCTTGTGCTGTACCAGCCGACAAACTCATAGCTGTCGCTGCTGCGCACGTTGGCTGTAAGTGTGATCTGCGTTCCGACCTTGAGGGGACTGGAGCTTACATGGCCGTCTGTGTTGGTGCAGGGGTAATTGCCACCGTTGAAGGAGATGGTGGTGCCACCGCCATTGCCTCTCTGCGTTACACGCAACGTTGCACTGCTTTCGGTGAATATTGCCTTGACCTCCATGTCGGAAGAGCCCATGACAAAGGTGTACTCGGCATTCTTGGAGATCAGCTCGAGAGAGCCGTTTGATTTTACAAGATACCAGCCGTCAAACGTGCAGCCCTCGTTTGCCACTGCCTTAAGCGTCAGAGTTTCTCCTTCGGTAAGATCCGCGGTATATTTGCTGACCGCTCCGCTTTCGGAGTGCTTAATGCAACCGAGATTTGCATCATTGGTTGTGACGGTGAGGGAATAGACCGCGCTTTTCCTGAATCGTGCGATAACTTTCATGCCCTCCCGTATATTGCCGAAGGTGTACTCTTCATCCTTGGAGATAAATTCCTCGCTTTGGCCTTTGACAAGGTACCAACCTTCAAATATTCCGCCGTTTTTCGGCACTGCCTTGAGTGTTATGCTACCGCCTTCGGGAATTGCACGTAATAACAAACCAATGTCATCATTTCCGTTGAAGGATATCTTTCCGAGCGATGAATCGGAGGTATTGGCCTCGAACTGGTAGATATTTTTAAACACGGCGATGATGGATGTGTCCTCGGTCAATGTGATCTCAAACTCTTTTTCCTCGGAGAGCAGGACTTGATCATCGCCTGTCACCAGGTACCAGCCGATAAATTTGCAATTGCTTTCATTCGGGTCGCGGGTTGCGGTCAATTTGACCGTGGTGTACTTGGCAAAGCTTCTCGTGTAGGTATTCCGGGTCGTGCTCGTTATTTCTATTGGGTTGCCCGAACCATAAGCCAGGCTCGTTGTACCCTTGCCGTTCTGCTCAACGCGCAGGGTCTTGTAGGTCACAGGCTCCGCAGAGAACTTTGCCAGGATATTCATATCCTCCCGTATATTGCCGAAGGTGTACTCTTCATCCTTGGAGATAAATTCCTCGCTTTGGCCTTTGACAAGGTACCAACCTTCAAATATTCCGCCGTTTTTCGGCACTGCCTTGAGTGTTATGCTACCGCCTTCGGGAATTGCACGTAATAACAAACCAATGTCATCATTTCCGTTGAAGGATATCTTTCCGAGCGATGAATCGGAGGTATTGGCCTCGAACTGGTAGATATTTTTAAACACGGCGATGATGGATGTGTCCTCGGTCAATGTGATCTCAAACTCTTTTTCCTCGGAGAGCAGGACTTGATCATCGCCTGTCACCAGGTACCAGCCGATAAATTTGCAATTGCTTACATCCGGGTCGCGGGTTGCGGTCAGTTTGATGATTGAGCCCTCTGTGTACTTCACGGAGGCGGTGGAATCGGGACCGGACGTCATCTGATGCGGGTCGTAGTTAACCTTCACTACAGAGGTTGAGCCTTGCCCGGTCTGACTGATTTTCAGCGTCTTGCGCAAATCGTTGAATTTTGCTACGACCTTAACATCGTTTTCTTCCACGCGGAGGGAATGCGAAAGTTTCGTCGAAACGCGTTCGCCGTTGACATACCAGCCGTCAAATTCCACACCGCTTGATGGGAAGGCGGACAGAATCATAATCTCGCCCCTTGCAACGCTGGTCCGGTAATCACTTCCTAAATTGCTAATGTGGTAACTGTCGCAATTGATAGATCCGCCGGAGCCCTCCATGGAAACCGAAACAGAACAGTATGACGGCTGGCTCTTTTCCCGGATGACACCGATAATGGTGACTTCTTCTTCTGCCATTAGGAAATTATACGCAAGTGAATCGGTGATGAAAGTCTCTTCCGATTCATAGTTCCGATACCAGCCGATGAAATCGTGCGTTTCGGGACTAAATATGTTAGCCCAAAGCATGATATCCGAATAAATGTCGCACTCGATCTGGTTTTCGTAAAACATACTGTCGATGGATCTATTCACACCGTTCACACCGTTGACCAACACATCCAGATTGCCGCCGTCTCCGGAGAAGAGTATCCTCAGCGTGCTCTTGGCGGCAGTAGCCTCCGGATCCTTCGATGTGACTACAAACGTAGAAAAGCTGTCTGTCTCAAATGAGATATTTCCGTTCTCATAAACAGTTTTCAGTGCCTCCACGATGTTGTTAGACCTGATGTGGAAGGTGATGTATCCGCTCTCACTCTCGAACGGGGCGGGAAGCGTGATCTTGACCTTTTCGTTGGGCTGGACCTCTTTACCGTCCTTCGCGACGAAGATATCGTAAATGCTCACTTCGCCGTCTTTGTCATAGTTTTGTCCTTCAAGAAGGGAGATGATTTCCTGCCCCTTTTCTCCGGCCGTCTCGATCAGGTCGGTGACGAGCGACGAACCTTTTTCAAACCCGCCGCCTTCAAGCAGCGCGCCCAACTCGTTCTGCAACTGCACCGATGTCTTGCTGCAGCCCGCAAACGCAAAGCACAACGCAACGCACAACATAACGATGCATATCACGGATGATATCATGTGTAATTTTTTCTTCATAAAGTCCTCCTTATTTTACGCCGTTGGCGAAGTTATTCGCAGTGGCAATAGATGCCATCAATGCCTTATCTTGTACCTAAGTTAATCGTGCACTCCGTGCCGAGCTTGTATTTGTCAGTGTCGTCTCCCGTGACAACAGTGTTTACGGAGCTAACAGTAATCGTTCCGGCCTTGGCATTTGTCATTATTGTGAGATAAACATTATGACCTTCAACAATGCCGTGTGAGGTTGTCAGATTTATGGTTATTACATTCATGCCACCTCTGTTAACAAAACTGGTGATGTCAGCTTCGGTAAACGAAACGTTTTTAATCACTCGACAATCATAACCGTTCCGACTATGCCGTTGTCATCTGCAACAAGAACGTAGTTGCCGTAATCTCCGCTTGCCACAAGCGCGACTTCTTCCTGACCCTGAACTGCCGTGCCGAGAACCAGGTCGCAAGTATCACCAGCAAGTGTCATATCCTGATAATTCCCGTTGGAAACGATTACTTTAACTACCTCGCCGGAGCAGATTCCGTCTTTTTCCGTGAGAGTAATTTCAACGCTTCCGTCTTCCGTCCACGTTTCGGTTGTAGTGAGGCTGAGATTTGTCAGTTCTTTCGGATCAATGTAAACACTTGCGATACCGCTTTCTGCCAAAGTGTAGAACGGTGCGGCTTCTCCGCCGATTACGACGTTCGCGAAATCGACCGTATAGGCCGTGGCGCTTACGTTTTTACTGCTTGTTATGACCGAGAAAATAAGATTTTCGAAATCGTTGATACCGTTTTTATTAACAATGTCGGTACTTGTCGCTTTGTCTCCCGTGATACCGGTGAACGAAGTCGTGCCGTTGTAATTTGCGCGCAAAGTCAGGTTGGAAATCACTTTCTTATTGAGCGTTGCCATCTCTCCGCTGCCTTCGTAAACAAGCACATAGTTATAAGTATATTCGGTTGTATCACTCCATACTTCAAAGCCCCAGTCATCAAGCCATATCTCGCCGTTGTCAGCATAGAAAATGAAATAAGCTATCAATCTTTCGCCGTTTACCGCGGAAGTGGAATAATCGACGTAATACTCGGTTTTTCCGTTATAAGTAAAATTATGAGGCGTTGCGACGTTGACTTCAACCGAACTTATGACAACTTTGTAATAGTCGGTTGTTTTGGATTGAAATTCCGTCTCGTTTCCGTCGGCGGTGGAAGTTTCAGCAACTTTAAGTTTAAAATAATAGGCACCGGCGTTGACGGGTGCATAATCGATAGCTTTTTTGGACCAGTCGTACCAGAGTACGGTAACTTCGCCGTCACTGTTCGTTGTATAATCGTCCGCGGTTACGGTCACGGGTTGACCGTCGTACGTTTTATTCTTGCTTACGCCGTCTTTAAGTTCAAGCGTTGGGTCTGCCTTCCAGTTAAATACATTAACGCCTATTTCGTATTCGCCGGGCGTTGCGTATTTAATCGAAATGAAGCATCTTCCGTTTTCGTTAAAATCGTGTTTGATGTAAAAGTCGCCCGCGCCGTAACGATACAATAAGTCACCTTCGGCATAAACGTTTTGCATCGCGTCGTCGTAAACGGCCGATACGTACTTCGAGTCTTCTTTTGCAACCTCTGTGTCAAGACCTATTCTGGTCTCTCCCTCGTATCTGTACATAGGCACTCCTATGTAACTCTTATCCCAATTGATTTTTTCAAAATCAACGACAAACATCACGTCCTCGTTCGCCTCAGTCACGTTAAACGAAGTCATTGCCACGGTTGTATCATGACCGTTATAACTTACGGCAAGTTTAAGCGCCCATTTTGCGTACAGCGTTACGTTGTTTTCGGGCATTTTGTCGAATACGTAAGGGGTTGCGCCTTCAAATACGGATTTGTCTTTATCGGCAAACCAGCCCAAAAACACAAAGCCAGTTCTTTCGGGATCGGCGGGAACGGTGATCTCATCGCCCGCTTCTGCCTCGATTTGTGCAACGGGGCTTCCTCCGTTCGTAACAAAAGAAATCGTATAGGTATTTACCGACGGTACTACCGCTCTTTCATAACCGCATATATTACAAATCGTATCGGCATCGTTATCGTAAACGTGCGCCGCCTTATCTGATATTTCGTCGCAGTTGGCGCATTTATGCCAATGATCGGTGGTGTCGCTCGTCCATTCGGTTGTAAAACTATGACCATTTTTTTCGCACTCGGTCTTGTTCCCGCCGCAAGCAGTGAGCGCAAACGCCAAACACAACACCGCTACGAGCGACAGTGCAACTGCCCAAAATTTTCTTTTCATCATAGTTCCTCCAAAATAATTTTTTAATTATCGGACTGTCAGTTGCCTCTCGTGTGAATCATCGTCAACTTGGAATCATTGCTGTCACCCACGGTATTACAGCGAATCCACCACGTCGCAAAGATAGTCGGTCTGCACGGACTCGTAAAAAAATACGTCGATTAGCCCCGTTT
>ENA-UERK01001113-UERK01001113.1-human-gut-metagenome-genome-assembly--contig:-NODE-1113-length-20722-cov-9.292904_pt1 | contig 20722 bp, 15 predicted proteins | sample MGYA00242957_ERZ507957 | MGnify/ENA primary metagenome ERZ507957 (study PRJEB26167, sample SAMN06115538) | human gut metagenome | host: Homo sapiens | place: China:Heilongjiang | collected 2015-11-06... | reverse complement strand
CTCCTAATTTACAATCAATTGAAAGCTACGCCAAATTTTATTGTTTTCCGATGAAATAGTCGTAACTTTGCACGCCCTATTAAAAGTCTATGGTTTCGGTCATTATTCCCAACTATTGTCACGCGCCCTATCTCAGGCAGCGCATCGACTCGGTGCTCGCGCAGTCCTACCCCGATTTCGAGGTAGTGCTGCTCGACGACTGCTCGACGGACGGGAGCCGCGAGGTGATCGAACGTTACCGGAACCACCCGCGCATCAAGCAAATCGTCTACAACGACCGCAACGGCGGTTCGGCCTTCGCCCAATGGCGCAAGGGGTTCGCGCTCACGCAAGGAGAGTACATCTGGATCGCCGAGAGCGACGACTACGCCGATCCGGCGTTCCTCGAACGCTGCGTGGCGGAGCTCGATGCCGATCCCGCGTGCGTATTGGCCCACACGCTGAGCCGCACGGTCGACTCGGAGGGACGGCCGTTCGGGAAAGTCCGCCATGCGGGACGTCCCGTACGCCGCATGGACGGACGACGCTTCGTGCTGAGGCACCTGCTGCGCCGCAACGAACTCTACAACGCCAGCATGGCCGTCTTCCGCCGTTCGGCACTGCCTGCGGCAGGGGAATACGAAGGATTCCGCTACGCCGGCGACTGGTATTTCTGGATGCTCGTCGCATTGCAGGGCCGCGTGTCCACCGTCTTCGAACCGCTCAACGCCTTCCGCCGCCACGACGCGGCCACGACGACGCAGGGCGAACGGACGGGCGGACTCTACGAGGAGGTGTTGCAGATCCTGCCTGCCATTTTTTCGCGGATGCGGACGGCGGCACCGGTACGCTGGGCGCTCGAAGGCAAGCAGCTTTGCCGGCTGCACAGAGCCCGCCGGCGGTTCGGACGGAACGAAGCCTACGAACGGCTGTGGAGCCGCTGGTGCGAAACCTACCGATGCGACCCGTTACGCAGAGCGTGGTACCGAATTTACGGGGCGCTGCCCGACAGCATGTTTTTTTAATGTGAAGATGGAACAATTCAAGACATCCCTGGTCATCTCGACCTACAATTGGCCGGAGGCATTGGAACTTTGCCTGAAAAGCAGTTTACGGCAGACGGTCGCGCCCGCCGAGATACTGGTCGCCGACGACGGTTCGGACGAGCGCACCGCACAGCTGATCGCACGTTACCGCGTGCAGACGTCCATCCCGATCGTCCACGTATGGCAGGAGGACACCGGATTCCGCGTCGGCAGCATCCGCAACAAGGCGATCGCGCGCGCCACAGGCGCCTACATCATCCAGGTCGACGGCGATGTCATCCTCCATCCGGATTTCGTGCGCGACCATGTCTCCGTCGCACGTCCGGGACGCTTCGTCAGCGGCAGCCGCGTGCTGCTGGGTCCCAGATATTCGGCAGGACTGCTGGCGAACCGCTCGATCGACATCAACGCATGGAAAAAGGATGTCTCCAACAGGCTGAACGCCATCCGCATCCCCTGGGCATCGCCGGTCTTCGGCCGCTACAAGCCCGAAGTGACGCGCGGCTGCAACATGGCCTTCTGGCGCGACGACGCCATTTGCGTCAACGGCTACAACGAACTGATCCAGGGCTGGGGCAGCGAGGATTACGAATTCGGCAGCCGGCTGTGGCACATCGGCGTGCAGCACTTCTCGCTCAAACTTTCGGGCATCGTCTACCATATCTACCACAACGTCCGAGCCCGCGACCAGGCTGTCGCCAATCAGGTATTGGCCAACCTCACGCGCAGTCGGCGTCTGCTGCGCTGCAAACAGGGCATTTCGCAATATCTCTATCCCGATCCCGAAACGACGACACTGGTCAGAGAGGTGCAGGAATAGCCCCGCGCGCGGATCACTTCGCGGCGGGGATGATCCCCCGCCACGCCCGCCGCATGCGGCGTTTCGTCCAGCTGTGACAACCGAACGGCAGGTCGCCGCCCAGCCGCCGCAGGGCGTAGGCCGGATGGGTGTCGATCGAGAAACGCAGCGCCTCGTCGGGCGCCGGATAACGGAATTCACGAGGCACGACCGCCCAGAACACATCTTCGTTATGGAGATGGCAAGGATCGGCGAGGTAGCTCTCGGCCTCCGTGCGGTAGGTCGCACAAGCCCGCCGGAACGCCTCCACACGGCGCAGCGACAACCCGCCGTTGCCGACGCGGCCGTAAAGCACCTGCCGCGAAGCCTCTCCCCGGCGACGTTTCATCCGCTCCCTCCACTGCATATACTGTTTGACCAGCGGCAGATCGTAAAGCGGCCGCCGAAGCCACGGCGCCGCCACGTAGTCGTAGCCCCGCCGGCACCAGTCGCCCAGCTCGTCGCGGAAAATCCATGCGTCGGTATGGCAGATCAGGATATATTCGGTATCAGGAAACGACGCATAGAACTCCTCGCTGAGCATCATGCGGTTGTAACCCGCAATGCCGTTGCGCCGGCCGAGCCACTCGTCGCCGACGGCGCGTGTCTCCACCCCCAGTTCCCGGCAGCAGGCGGGCGGCGTCACCCCCCGGGGATGAAGCACCGTGAAAGGCCATGCGGCCAGCACGCGGACGTTGTTCCGCAACGAAGACTCCTCGTCGGGCGTCAGCTCCCGATAGACGGGAACGACGACGCGCACGAGCGAACGGGGGGAATCAGCCATGACGAACGAGCGATTTGAGATGATATTTCAGATACTTGAACGGCAGCGCCCATGAGGCGGCACGGCCGGGATAGGTACGGATGTAGCGCACGATCCGCCGGAAGGGGCAGGCGCCGAAGAGCCGTTTCTGGCAGAGCAGTTTCAGGAAATAGGCCTCGGCGCGGCGGTCGAGATCGGCCAGCCGGGCCCCGTCGAGCGGTTCGACGCCGAGCGGCAGCCGACCGGCCCATTTGCGGTGGTAGGTTTCGAGCGCTTCGAGCCAGCCGTAGGAGTAGGCTCCGGCCGAGAAGTGCTCGACGAGTACCGTATTGCAGACGTAGTTGCGACGTCCCGCCGCGAAAACGGCCGTCGTGAAATCGAGGTCGTAACAGTGGAAGCCGGGGAACGTCCGCCCGTCGAACGGCGTGGCGGCCCATACGTCGCGCCGCACGACGAGGCACATGCCGTCGAGTGTGACGACGGGCGAGAAATCGGTCCCGCCGGGATTCTTCGCGTGGAGGTGACGGCCGCCGCCGTGGTGCTGCACATAGTTGGCGCGCATGTCGCCCACACCGTGCAGCCACGCTGTCGTCCGCCGCAGTTTGAGCACGCTTCCCGCAAAGCCGATCACCCCGCAGTCGGGTTCGCACAGCTTCGCGGCGAGCCGCGCACCCCACCCTTCGGTCAGGAAGCGGACGTCCTCGTGCACGAAGCAGAGATACTCGCCACCGCTGCGTTCGGCGCAGCGGTCGTAGACGTCGCACAACCCGACATTCCGGCCGCGGTTGTCCCACACGTCGAATTCGAACGGTTCGCCGATTGTCGCGGCGACGTTGCGCCGCAGCGCTTCGGCGGCGGCCGGATCGACCGAGCAGCATATCAGCGTGAAACGAGGTGCATCCATTCCGTCATCGCATCGTTGCATGTTCCACATAATCGGCCGCGGCGTCGGCCATCCGTTCGCCGTCGAGTGCCGCCGAAACGATTCCGCCCGCATAACCGGCCCCTTCGCCCGTGGGGAACAGTCCCCGCACTTCGGGGTGCATCCCCGTGGCCGGATCGCGCGGCACGCGCACGGGCGTCGACGTGCGCGACTCCACCCCGACGACCACCGCCTCGCCGGTCACGAAGCCCCGCATCCGCCTCCCGAAGGTCCGCAGTCCCGCCCGCAGGCTTTCGGCGATGAAGCGCGGCATCCACCCGTCGAGCCGCGACGGGGTGATCCCCGGGATATAGGAGGTCGCGGGCAGCGTCCGGCTCGGCCGTCCCGCCACGAAATCGGCCACACGCTGCGCCGGCGCGACCTGCGCCGCACCGCCGTGCAGTCGGGCGGTCTCCTCGAACATCTGCTGGAAGCGCAGTCCCGCCAGCTCGCCCCACTCGTCGCGCAGGTGGGCGAAATCGTCGAGCCGCACCTCGGTCACCAGCCCCGAATTGGCATAGGGCGAGTTGCGCAGCGAAGGGGACATGCCGTTGACCACCGACTGCGCGGCATCGGTCATCGCCGGCACGATAAACCCGCCCGGACACATGCAGAACGAGTAGACGCCCCGTCCGCCCTCCTGGCTCACGAGCGAATAGGAGGCTGCGGGGAGGTATTCGCCGCGTTCGCGGCAATGGTACTGGATCGAGTCGACGAGCGCCTGCGGATGCTCGATGCGCACCCCCATGGCGAAGGGCTTGGCCTCGACGCGCACGCCGCACGCATACAATGTCTCGTATATATCGCGCGCCGAGTGGCCCGTGGCCAGTACGACGGCCGCACCCTCGATGCGTTCGTCGCCGCAGCGCACGCCCGTGATCCGCCCGTCGCGCAGGTCGAAGCCCGTCACGCGGCTGCCGAAACGGATCGCGCCGCCCGCCGCCTCGATCGTTCGGCGGATGTTGGAGATGATGCGGGGCAGCTTGTCCGTCCCGATATGGGGATGCGCCTCGTAGAGAATCTCCTCCGAAGCGCCGTGGAAGACGAGCGTCTGCAACGCCTTGTGGTAATCGCCGCGCTTCTTGCTGCGCGTGAAGAGCTTGCCGTCGGAAAACGTCCCCGCGCCGCCTTCGCCGAAAGCGTAGTTCGAGTCGGGATCGACCGCGCCGTTGCGGTTGATCTGCGCGATGTCGCGCTTGCGCTCCGCAACCCGTTTGCCGCGTTCGAGCACGATCGGACGGTAGCCCCGCTCGATCAGCCGCAGCGCCGCGAACAGTCCCGCCGGGCCGGAACCCACGACCACCACCTCGGTGCGGTGGTCCACCTGCGGGTAGTCGAAATGCACGGGAGCCGGCTGCGGTTCGCCGTCGGCATAGAGTTCGAGCGTGAGATGCACCTTCGGCTGCCGCTGCCGCGCGTCGATCGAGCGTTTGACAACCCGCAGCAACGCCACGTCCCGCTCGGCGACGCCTGCGGCACGGGCGGCCAGCGGCGCATAGCGATGCACGTCGGCGGCCTCCTCGGGTTTGAGCGTAAGGACAACGGTCTGCGGCATAACGGACAGGGATAACGTGCAACAAAGATAACGTTTTTTGCGCATTTTCGCGCACAGTCCGCCGCCGCAGCGGGAATTTCCGAAACGACCGTCCCCCGATTCCGGCGCCGCCCTCCCATACAGTCCCTACCGATCCGTGTCACGACCGCAGTGTCTTCGGTCACACGCCGAAGCCTTAATGTACTCAATATACGCCACGGTGCCTTTCCGCCACGACGATCGCCGCCTATTTCCGAACCTCTTCCGTGTACCCACGGCTCCGCACGGTTGCGGATCGAAAAATTTCGGTTCCCTTTGACTCGACCTCAGATAGTTCGTCTCGGCAAAATGCAAACGAGTTTGCTTTTGCCCTCGCTTATTCGTACTTTGGCTGGCGCCGTAGATACTTCGTCTCGGCATAATCGAGCTAACGCTTGCTTCTGCGCTCGACTTTTCGTATCTTTGGCTTCGCCTTAGATACTTCGCCTCGGAAAAAATGCAAGCGAGCTTGCTTTTTTCTCTCGGCTTATTCGTATCTTTGTCCCATCCATGCGGGTATGGTGGAATTGGTAGACACGTCAGACTTAGGATCTGATGCTTCACGGCGTGGGGGTTCGAGTCCCTTTATCCGCACAAAGGAGCCTTTTCGAAGGGCTCCTTTTTCGTTGTCCGTTCGGTGCAAACAAGTGCAAATTGTTTGTATATCATCGTTTTGCAAAGGTATCGGCGAATTCTCTGAACCGGAAGCCGAAAGCATTTCGCAGCAAACTCGCGGGAGCACGAAAGGGAGCGGAGCCGAAAAACGGGCCGCGTGACGGAGCCTGCTCCCGAATACGTTTACAATGCACTGTTTTGCTGCGTTTTACGTCGTAATAATTCTCTCTTGCGGACGTTTTGTTAACCAAAAAAATTTCAACGTCATGAGACAAGAGACATTTGCCATTCTTTTCTTGATGCGGAAAGGACGACCGAAGAAAAACGGACTGGCGCCCATCTTCGCACGCATTACGACCGGAGGGCTCCGGCAAGAGGTCTACACTCAGTGCGACAGCAATCCCGAAACGTGGAACCAGCACAAGGAGCGCGCGATGGGAACGAACAAACTGGCCATTCAGGTCAACGAGCGACTGAACGATTTCCGCGTCAAAATCATCGACATCCGCACCAAGCTGCTGGCCGAGGGCTATGCGGCCAATGCGGCGCAGATCAAGCAGCGCTACCTCAACCCGACCTGCAACACGATGATGCTCATCGCGGGCCTTGCCGACTACGCGAAGCGGCGGCAGGGCGAGGTGGGCGTGCGCATCACGCAGCGCACGGCCGACAAGTACGAACGGCTGCTGCGCTACCTGAAACAGTATCTCGCCCAGCGCGGCAAGACCGAGGACATTCCCGTCGAGCGGATGAACTACGAGTTTCTGGACGGCTTCAACCTCTTCCTGCAAACCGCCCACCGCTGCCGCCACAACGGGGCGGTCGCCGTCATGGACTGTCTGCGCAACTTCGTCCTTTACTGCCTGCGCAATGAGTGGATCACGAAAAATCCGTTCCGCTACTATAAACTCAAAGAGGACGAGGTGCAGGCCAAAGAGCATCTTACGGCGCATGAACTGGAACTGCTGACCCGCAAGGAGCTCGACCGCCGGCTGGCACGCATCCGCGACGTCTTCGTCTTCTGCTGCCTGACGGGGCTGGCCTTCGCCGACGCCGACCACCTGCGGCGCGAGCACCTCTCGCAGGACGACGAGGGGCGGTGGTGGATCCACAAGCCGCGCGAAAAGACCTCCGTCATGAGCCGCATCCCGCTGCTTCCGGCCTCGCTCGAAATCCTGCGCCGCTACGAGCGGGACGAGGCGTGCCTTGCTCGCGGGCGCGTGCTTCCCACGCCGAGCAACCAGAAGATGAATGCCTACATGAAGGAGATCGCGGCCGTGTGCGGTATCGACAAGGTGCTGACCACCCACTGCGCCCGCCACACCTTCGCCTGCATGGCCGTCGAATACGGAATGCCGATCGACGTGCTGGCCAAGATTCTCGGGCACTCGAACACCAACATGACGCGCCACTACGCCAAATTCTCCGAGACGGTCATCGGCCGCGCGATGGAGGCCTTCGGCGAGCGGCTGGCATCGGCGGCTTCGGCCGAGTAACAGGTCGTCGAGGTCTCGGACGGATCGACACGAGGAAAAGAAGATTACCCCGCCGTTGAGCACGCAGCCAGCTGCGTGCTCAACGGCGGTACGGTAACGGAGCGGGCGGCCCGATAAGAACCGCTCGCTTTGGTCGTGACGGGGACGGCGGCGAATCGCTCTTCGGCTGCGGCCGCGCGGGATGCGGGGGCGCTGCGCGGGTGCCGCTCAGCGGCGACGCCATACCGCTTCGGCAACTCGATTCCAATCCTGCTCGAATCGGTCGCTCAGGCAGCATTCCAATTGAAATAGCGGCAGGGATCGGGGATCGACTGCGCCCGAACGGATGCACATCGCGTATTCGACGAGCTGCGACAGGGCGCAGCAGTCGCGCAGAGCGAGATACGGTGCCGCGCGGAAGCCGTCGCTGCGTACGGTCATCGACCCTTCGCGACCTGCCAGCCGGACGATCGGCCGGTCGTCCTCCGCCGCATCGCCGTGCAGGACATAATCGTCGAGATTGAAATCCGACTCGGTGAAATCGAGGCGGAACGACCGCTCGTCGAGATAGGTCGCCCGATCGACCAGCACGTCGCGGACGTACCGTGCGAGGTCTAACGAAGGGTCCGTGCGGAAATCGTCGATCGGCCGGTCGACCACGCGGATCGGCAGGTCGGCCGCCGCGAGATCCAACGTGCCGACTTCGCGCAACCGCCCGACGATCGTCGCTACATAGCAGGCATGGAGCTGTTCCGACACGCGGTCGCGCGCTTCGTCGCTCAATACGATCGGGCCTTTTCCGGTCTTCATGCGCCGTGCGCCTCCCGCACGCAGTCGATGGCCGCGAGACGTTCGTACTGCCCGCGCAGCTCAGCGACGATCTCGGTGTTGCAACGCCGGACGATCCGCCGGAGCCGTGCAGCGTCTTCGGCCGTCAGCGCATAGCGTGCGATCGTCTCGTCGTCGATCCTCAGCGGCTCGTTCGCGAGAATCGCCGCGCGGCAGCGACACATCATGTAGTTCGGGAACTCGCTGACGATTTCTTCGACCGCCATATCGAGATCTTCGCTGTCGATCTCGCAGAGCGCCGTGCCCTCGGGCGAGCAGAACACTTCGCCGTGTTTACGGTACGTCTCCTCCCGCTCCTTCTCCGAGCAGTAGACCGAGAAGCTGATAAGGAAGATCTGCCCTTTGGGCTTGAAGGAGGCGTAACGGGCGCAGAACTCGGGGATGGTATAGGTTTCATCGGGGAGGTCGCCACGCGAGAAGTCCTCGGTCAGCGCGATGCGGAACTCCGTCTTCGGCGCAGCCTTGAAGAGGGCATAGATGTAGGGCGCCCGCTCGTACAGGGCCGTCAGGATCGAACGGATGTCCCGCCGGTAGTCGAGGCTCGGGGAATCGTCCTCGGTTTTCACGTCTTCATCGGTTTCGAGCAGGAGGAGTCGGGCCAGCTCGTCGGGGAGTGTCGTTTCCTTTTTCATTGTAATTTTAAGTATCGGGTTCGTTGTTCAGGGGTCGTATTAAGTGCAATTTGCGGAGTATATCGGAGCTGCCCGCCCGCCACTCCGCCGCACGGAGCTGTGCGGCGGAGGCGACGAATTGTAAGATTACCAGACCTTCCGGCGAAAAGTTGCCGGATCGCAATTATCGATTCCCGCACCTCGCCGCATCCTGCGCGGGACGGCAGCGCCCGCCCGCCACTCCGCCGCACGATCGGTGCGGCGGAGGCGACGTACCAGTACTCGTCAGTTACGGATCGCGGGGACCGTATGGGAAGGGCAGCGACATCGCCGAACCTAAAACTTTTACTTGAAAAAGAAACAAGGCGATGCCGCCGCCTGTAAGATCGGCGGAACGTGAAGGGCGGCCGAACCACTGCGGACGAAGGCGTCATGCCCGCACGCCGATTCCGCCGGCCGACGGTTCGGCAGGTGCAGTTCGTATATTTTATTGTATTCAGGGCAGGACGGCGCATAACGTTCGGGATAACGATGTGTGCGTTCGCTGTGAAAACAAGCGCGGAGAGCCCCCAAACTGTTGCGGACGAAAGTGCTACGAACGAGGGTGTTGCGGACAAAGACGTTGCAGACAAAGACGTCACGGGCGCAAGCATCATGCCCGCATGCCGATTCCGCCGGCCGAGGATTCGGCAGGTGAAGTTCGTATATTTTATTGTATTCGGGTCGAGACGGCGCATAACGTTCGGAGCGATGGATCGTGCGCCCGCAGGGAAAAGAAAAAGGGGCGCGGTGTCAGCCCCTTAGTACAGGTCTTGGGAACCTTGATTCAGAAGCTGTCCTGCGCCCCAGCCGTGTCCCACCCATAAACGGGCAGGACATAACTGGGACTGACAACTATTATACCTGAATCAAACAACCTCTTAAAAAGAGGGTCCCAAGTTCGTACTAAGGTATAAAGAGTTGTTTACCCTTTATAAGTTATGTCCGTCGGCTATGCCGAGTCATGATAATTCCTCGATCGTTGCATCATTCTTGCTTTTTTCGGTTCGTTCCCGGGCAGCCTGTGCTGCCCCTCTACAACTGAACCGCGTCAAGGAATCCTAAGCAAATATACGAAAGATTTTCGAATCAAACCCGATAGAGCCGTGTATTTCTGGAAAAATATCGCTAATTTTGTGAATATGAAGAGCGATATCACGTTTTTGTCCGAACGCAAGCAGCGCGACCTGCACGAACTCGTCGCATTGATCCGCGAGGAGATCAGGGATGTCGTAATGATTATCCTTTACGGCAGTTATGCGAAGAATACCTACGTCGATCTGGACGAGCGGCACGATTTCGGGGTGCGCACCTACTACATGAGCGACTACGACCTGCTGGTCGTTACGCAGCGGCGGCTGGGTGTCAGGGAGGCGACGGTCAACGCACGGATCAAGGAGCGTTTTCTGGATGGCAAAGGCGAGTTCCAGACCTATCCGCAGCTTATCAACGAAAGTTTCACCAAACTCAACCATGCGCTCTCCGAGGGGCGATACTTCTATGTCGAGATCGTAAATCAGGGCATCCTGCTCTATAATTCGGCAAAAGAGGAGCTGGCGACGCCGCGAAAGCTGGACTACAACGAATTGTCGGGAATGGCGCAGGAGTATTACAATAAAAAATTTACACGAGGAGAAAGATTTTTATATCATGCCCGGATAGATTACGACGACAAAGAATATGTTGAATGTTCATTCTTTTTGCATCAGGCAGCCGAGTATTTTATAAAGACGATCCCCTTGGTGTATAGTCTGTACGGCTACAAGGAGCACGACCTGCATTTCCTCTGCGAGCGGAGCAAGCCGTTCACGACGGAACTTGCAAATGTCTTTCCGTGCGACAGCGAGGAGGAAAAACGCCTGTTCGAGCTGCTGCGCGCCGCCTATATCGAGGCGCGTTACAACGATAAGTTCGTCGTAACGAAGGCCGACATCGACGCTCTGCTGCCCAAGATCGAGCTGCTGCGCGATGTGGTCGAACGGGTCTGCAAGGAGCGGCTGGCCTACTACGACGGCCGGATCGAAAAATAGCCACCCCTTATGACGCAGAAACAGGCCATACAGCTCTTCGAGCAGCGGAAGGTGCGTATCGTGTGGGACGACGATGCGGGGAAATGGTACGTTGCCATTGTGGATGTCGTTGCCGTATTGACCGACAGCATCGACGCCGCAGCCTATTGGCGTAAACTGAAACAGCGGTTGAAGGCGGAAGGGAACGAAACCGTGACAAGTTGTCACGGTTTGAAAATGCCTGCTGCCGACGGGAAGATGCGCATGACGGACGTGGCCGATACGGAACAGCTTTTTCGTTTGATTCAGTCGATCCCTTCGCCGAAAGCCGAACCGTTCAAGCTGTGGCTGGCGTCGTTGGGGCGCGAGCGGCTGGAAGAGCTGGACGACCCCGAACTCGGTATCGACCGGATGCTGGAATACTACCACCGCAAAGGATACTCCGAGAACTGGATTAACCAACGCCTGAAATCCATCGAAGTGCGTAAGGAGCTGACCGATGAGTGGGAGCGGCGCGGCATCAAGCGAGGACAGGAGTTCGCCACGCTGACCGACATTATCACGCAGGGCTGGTCGGGTATGACGACGCGGCAGTACAAGCGATACAAAGGATTGAAAACAGAAAGTCTGCGCGACAACATGACGAATTTGGAGTTGGTGCTGAACATGCTCGCCGAGGCGACGACGACCGAAATTTCCAAAGAGCGTCGTCCGCGCACGTTTGCAGCCAACCGGATCGTGGCGGCACAGGGCGGACGCATCGCGGGCAACACCCGCCGCGAAATCGAGGCACAGACCGGAAAAAAGATTGTCTCACGGCTCAATGCCGAACAGGTGTTGGCGGCGAAAGAAATCGAACAGAACGAGGAGGAGAAGGAGTGACCGCGGCTCTTGGGTAATGATTCCTCGGCGCGATGGGCGAGCGGAGGTCGCAGACCTGAGAACCGTCCTCGGAGGGTGCGCCGTGTGCCGGATGCCATTTACGCGGCGATCGCCGCACTCTCGGTGAAGGTACCGCCGGTTTACTTGTCTATCGTCCGATCGGATTCGACGCATAATAGCTCACGTACATTCTGTTTAAAACATCGCACGATTCTTATCATGCGCGTTTAGGCTCCGTTCGTCTCTGGCCGCCCCTCACCGACATTTTCGAGGATGTCCGTTCGGGCCGGCCGGAGCTGCGGGGCGGGGTCAGAGCAGTTCGCGGAGTATCGTCGCTGCAAACAATATTTTATTGTATATCCAGCCGTATTCAATCGGGAGTGAAGCGGTGCGTGAACGGGTGAAGACATGATCGTCTGCACGAATCCGTGAAAGGATGCCGGCAATCGTGCATGGACGGATGCTCGCTTTCGCTCTTGCCAGTAAGAGGTCGTGCGAGGATATTCGTATTCGTGCATCCGCTCATGCGCGAACACGTGCGTACATCCGTCCACGCGAACACGAGCACGTGCGTTCGATCGGGAGTGCTTTCACGCTTCCGGCCGCAAGATAATACGCCTTCGGGGCCCCCGAATCGGCTGGCCGCTCCTGACCGCCGGAGGCCGTCCGAAGGGTTTGCCGCTCTCGCCGCAGCGTCGTAATATTGCATCCTGAAAACCGAGTGTCGTCGGAGTGATCCGCGTATGATTTTCGATGCGGGGAACGAGCGATCCGTTGTGCGGCGTTTTGTTCCCGTAGCGGGAACAGCGAGCTGTACCTTTGTCCGACAAACCAGCGTTTGTCCGACAAAGGTGCTCGCCCTGCGGGGCCGCAGCATCCGGCGATGCAGAACCCTTTAAAACGAGAGAACGATGAGAAAGAACCGTGCATCGGACAACAAGAGCCGCAAATACTCCTTCCGCCTGACCGAGGAGCAGCATATCCGCTTCGAGCGGATGCTGTGAAGGGCGGGCTTGGAGCACAACCGCAGCCGCTTCATCGTCGGGCGAATCTTCGACGAGACGTTCCGCGTGGTCAGGGCCGACCCCACGAAACAGCGTTACCTCGTCCGGCTGAACGAGTACATCGCCCAGATTTCCCGCGTGGGCAACAACTACAATCAGGTCGTCAAGGCGATCAACACCTGCCTTTCGCGCAACATGCTGCCCCGCCAGATCGACACGCTGGTGGCCTGCACGCGCGAGTTGAAAGCCCTCTCGGAGCAAGTGTCGGAGCTGACCAGACAATTGCGGGAGGAGTGGTTGAAAGAGTGATCGGGCAGGGGGGGGGCTTGCCCTTCGCGGCAAAATGACTATCTTTGTGAGGGTAAAGCGGTTTTTAATTCCCGATAAACGAACCGAACGATGACCGACCGACTGATTTTCGTACACGACAAGCGGCGCGACGCCTACGTCGACAAGACGTCGGAGATCGTCGGGCTGCGACCGGCCGGAGCGTATGTGTATGTCGATTACGGCGCGGCGCGGGTATTCCGCTATCGCAAGGAGCATGTGGTCTGCTATCCCCTGCTCGCCACCCGCCGGCAGGTACGCATCTACAAGGACGGGACGTTGCAGGAGCCGTACGATACGCTGTTCGACTACGGGAAATATGTCCGGCTGGGCGCCGGAGAGGGCTTGCGTTCGCCGGCGATCGAGAAGTCGCGGATCGAAGCGGTCGATGCGCAGCCGCTCCCCGCAGACAAAGAGCGGCTGCTTTCCTATTTCGCGGAGGTTCTCGCAGCCAAAGCCTCTCTGGAGTCGGAGACCGATACGGAGGCCGCAGAGGAGGTTCCCGAAGGGGAGAAGAAAAGTTCGATCGCCGCCCTGCTCGCCGAGACGATGCAGCGCATCGATCCACAGGATCCCCGTACGGCGCTGTATGCCTATCTGAACGGGCGGACGGCGGCGTGCGATGTCGACAACGCGGCCCTCGTCTATCCCTTCGGCTGCAACGCCAGCCAGAAACTCGCCGTGCAGCGGGCGCTGGGCAATCGGGTGAGCGTGGTAGAGGGACCTCCCGGCACGGGAAAAACGCAGACGATTCTGAACATCGTCGCCAATCTGCTGATGCAGGGAAAAACCGTCGGTGTCGTGTCCAACAACAATGCGGCGGTGGACAACGTGCGCGACAAACTGTCGAAATACGAGTACGGGGCGTTGATGGCCGAACTGGGAAACCGGACCAGACGGCAGGCCTTTTTCGCGGACAAACAGCAGGATTTCATGCCCGACCCTACGTGGCGGTTGCCGGCGGAGGAACGCACGGCCCTGCGAACGCGGCTGGGCGAGCTGTCGGCGGCCATAGACGAGCTTTTCCGCGTCAACGCGGAGCTGGCCGACCTGCGGACGAAACGCTCCTATGCCCAATGCGAGTACCGTCATCTGCTGTGGGAACAACCGCTGGACGAAGCGCGGATGCGGCGGGTCGACCGCTGTTTCTTCCGTCCGATCGACAGCCGGCGTGCGCTGTCGTTCCGGCATCTCGTTACCGAGAGGTGGCAGGGCGGAAGGCCGTCGCTCGCTTTGCGGGCCGGACTGCTGTTCCGGTGCGGCGCGTGGCCCGGGAAGCGGCTGTTCGCGGATGCGGAGCTGCTGCCCGCCTATGCCGATCGCAAGTTCTACGAAACCTATATCGCCGAGCTCTCGGCCCGCATCGCCCGGCTCGGGGCACCGTCCGACGAGCAGCGTGCGAAGAGCCTGATCGAAGCATACGGGAAGGTGTCGGAAGCGCTGTTCCGCGATATGCTCTACCGCAAATACGAACGCCTGAACGAAGCGCGGCAAGAGGAGCGGCCCCCGTTCACGATGCAGAACTACCGGACGCATTTCCGCACCTTCGTCGAACGCTATCCGGTCGTGCTGAGTACGACCCATTCGCTGTGCGCTTCGATCGGCGCGGGGCACCTGCTCGACTATGTCATCATCGACGAGTCGTCGCAGGTCGATATCCTCACGGCGGCCGTCTGCTGCGCCTGTTGCCGGAATATCATCATCATCGGCGACAGCCGGCAGCTGCCGCATATCGTGGAGGAGCAGCTCAGGGCGAAGGCCGAGGAGCTGCGCGACAAACATCGGGTGCCCGACGCTTACGATTACGTGCGGCAGAACATCCTCTCCTCCTTCAAACGGGTCTTCGGGGAACGGCTGCCCGTCACGCTGCTGCGCGAACATTACCGCTGCCATCCGCTCATCATCGACTTCTGCAACCGGAAATATTACCGGAACGAGCTGCTCATCATGACCGAACCGAAGGGCGACTATCCCTTTACGGTCCTGACGACAACCGCCTCGAAAACCTACTCCCATAACGGCCGGATCTACAATCAGCGCCAGATCGACGCCACCTGCGACTGGATCGAGCGGCAGCATACGGAGTACGCCGCCATGCGGTTCGCCTCCGATGCGAAACGCGAATCGCCGGCCGAACGGATCGCCGAACGGCTCATCGGAGGAATTCTCGCCGAGGAGGATCGGTTTTCCGCCATCGGCGTCCACCGACACTACCGGCTGTACGATCTGGTCGGACGGAACGTCGAGCTGTCCGACGAGGAGCGCCTCTTCGTCCGCCGCCGCTCGCATCTCGACTTTCTGCTCTACAACCGGATGGACAACACGCCGATTCTGGGGATCGAGGTGGACGGCGTGCTCCACCACCGCTTCGACGAGGTGCAGGTCGCCCGCGACCGGCGCAAAAACGGTATTCTCGTCAAGATCGGCCTGCCGCTTCTGCGTCTCTCCACGGACGGCAGCAGCGAAAAGGAGCGGATCGTAGGCGCGCTCGAACAGGCCATGCAGCAGGGGTGAGTGCCGAACGGCGGAACTCGAAGTGGACGGCTATAAAGCAAAGTCCACTTTTCGATCCATCGTTTTCTAAAATGAAATCGTACCTGAAGATCCCTGTGGTTTTATTCGCAAGCGATTGGCCGTCCTGTGTCTTAAATACCCGGTTCACAAACGGCGATATTCCGACGTTATGAATAAAACGTCAGGAGAAAACATATCCTCAAAGAATTGCCTTGCGGATTATTTCCTATCTTTGTATTATTGCTCAATAAAGCTCGTTGCCATGACAACCCAAAGCGAAGCAGCATTAGAGAACGGATTGATAAAGACGCTGATCGACAACAGCTACGAGCGCGTCATAATCAAAGAGGAAGAGAATCTGAAGACGAACTTCAAGGTGCAGTTGGAGAAGCATAACCAAAAAGAGTTGCAACTTCACGGCCGATCGCAATTTACCGACAAGGAGTTCGAAAAGATCCTCATTTACCTCGAAGGCGGCACACGATTCGAAAAAGCAAAGAAATTACGAGACCTCTATCCGTTGGAAACAGAAGATGGCGAGCGTATTTGGGTGGAGTTTCTCAATCAAAAAAAGTGGTGTCAGAACGAGTTTCAGGTTGCCAATCAGATAGCCATTGAGGGCCATAGGCAATGCCGCTACGACGTCACGATTCTCATCAACGGTCTTCCGTTGGTGCAGATCGAGTTGAAGAAACGCGGCGTGGAACTGAAGCAGGCATACAATCAGATCCAGCGTTATCACAAGACGTCGTTTCATGGGTTGTTCGACTATATTCAGCTGTTCGTAATATCGAACGGCGTGAATACACGCTATTTTGCCAACAATCCGAACAGCGGCTACAAATTCACGTTCAACTGGACGGATGCCGAGAACCGGCCGTTCAACGACCTGAATATGTTCGCCAACTTCTTTTTCGACAAGTGTACGTTGGGAAAGATCATCAGCAAATATGTAGTGCTGCACGAGGGCGACAAGAGTCTGATGGTATTACGGCCCTATCAGTTCTATGCCGTCGAGAAGATTATCGACAAGGTGGAGAACACCAACAAGAACGGTTACGTCTGGCATACGACAGGCGCGGGGAAGACCCTGACCTCGTTCAAAGCGGCGCAGCTGGTCTCGGAAATAGACGGAATCGACAAGGTGATGTTCGTCGTAGACCGTCACGACCTCGACACGCAGACGCAGTCGGAATACGAAGCGTTCGAGCCGGGTGCGGTAGACAATACGGACAACACGCACGAGCTGATCAAGCGGTTGAGCGGTGACTCGAAAATCATCATCACCACGATTCAGAAGCTCAATTGTGCCGTCACGAAAGATTACTACAACCGGCATCTGCAAGAGATTCGGAATAAAAAAGTCGTAATGATTTTCGACGAATGCCACCGCAGTCACTTCGGCGACTGCCACAAAAATATCGTCAACTTCTTCAACAACCTGCAAATTTTCGGATTTACGGGTACGCCTATCTTCGTCGAGAATGCCAAACAGGAGCACACAACGGCCGAAGTTTTCGGCGAATGCCTGCACAAGTATTTGATCAAGGATGCCATTGCCGACGAGAATGTATTGGGCTTTCTGGTCGAATATTATCAAGGCAGCACGACGACCGACTGCGAGAGCGAGGCGCGTATGCGGGAGATTGCACAGTTCATTCTCAACAACTACGACAAATCGACCTTCGGCGGTGAGTACAACGCACTGTTCGCCATTCAGTCCGTACCGATGCTGCTCCGCTACTACAAGATTTTCAAGGAACTGAATCCGAAGATTCGAATCGGCGCCATCTTCACCTATGCCGCCAACGCCAGTCTGGACGACGGGCAGACGGGAATGAATCAAGGGTTTGCCGACTCAAAGGTCGCTGCCGACGAGCTGCAAGCCATTATGGATGACTACAACGCGATGTTCGGCACGTCTTTTACGACCGACAATTTCAGCGCCTATTACGACGACGTAAACGAGCGCATGAAGAAACGCAAGAAGGATATGCTGCCGCTCGACCTGCTGCTGGTCGTCGGAATGTTCCTCACGGGCTTCGATGCCAAGAAGCTCAATACGCTTTATGTCGACAAAAATCTGGAATATCACGGGTTGTTACAGGCGTTCAGCCGCACGAACCGCGTGCTGAACGAGAAAAAGCGTTTCGGAAAAATCGTATGCTTCCGCGACCTTAAAGCCAATGTGGATGCTGCGATCAAACTTTTCAGTAACAACACGCCCAATGAGAAGATCATACGCCCGCCGTTCGAGAAGGTGCGCAAGGAGTTGAATCTGAAAATGATCTCTTTTCTGGAGAAATATCCCGACGTCAGCCGCATCGACGCGCTGAAAAGCGAACCTGAGAAACGCGAATTCGTGTTGGCTTTCCGCGAGATTATCCGGGGAAAAATCGAGGCGCAAATCTACGAGGAGTACGAAGCGGACGATCCCTATTTCATCATGTCCGAGCAGGAATACATGGATTTCCGTTCCAAATACCTCGACATCGCCATCGGTCATACGGGAGACAAGCAAAAGGGCACTCCCGACGCTACACAAACCGAGATCGAACACGAAAATATCGACAACGTGGATTTCTGTTTGGAGCTGCTCCACAGCGACGTCATCAATGTCGCCTACATTCTGGCGCTGATTGCCGACCTGAACCCCGACAGCGAGGATTACCGGCAGAAACGTCAGCAGATCATCGATACGATGATTCGAGACGCCTCGATGCGCAACAAGGCCAAACTCATCGACGGGTTTATCCAGCAGAATGTCGATGACGACAAGGCCGGATTCAACCGCGCAAAGGCGGACGGGTCCATCGACTTGGAGACGCGGTTGACGAACTACGTCAGCGCAGCCCGCGAACGGGCGATCGAACGTCTGGCCGAGGAGGAGGCCCTGAGTCACGATGCGTTGAGAGAGTTTCTGGCGCAATACGATTACCTTCAACGCGAGAAACCCGAAATCATTCAGAACGCTATCAAAGAGAAGAAGGTAGGGCTGAAGGAGCGTCGCAATATCCTCAAACGGGTATTGGCTAAGCTCCGCATAATTATCGACACGTTTAACTGGGAATAAACACACAACGCATATGAGCGAAGAACTGCAACAAAAATTGCGCAGCCAGCTTTGGACGGTTGCCAACACCCTGCGTGGCAACATGTCGGCCAGCGATTTTATGTATTTCACTCTCGGCTTCATCTTCTATAAGTACCTCTCCGAAAAAATCGAGTTGTATGCCAATGAGGAACTGAAGGAGGACGGCATGACCTTCAAGGAGGCATGGGAGAGCGACGACGAAGAGTTGAAGGTCGACCTGAAAGAGGCGTGCGTGCAGGATTTGGGCTATTTCGTCGAGCCGGAATACCTTTATTCCACCATTATCTCGATGATCGACCGCAAGGAGAATATCCTCCCAGCATTGGAGCGGTCGCTCAAGAAAATCGAGGACAGCACCATCGGTCAGGAAAGCGAAGACGATTTCGGCGGTCTCTTCTCTGACATCGATCTCGCATCTCCCAAGCTGGGCAAAACGGCCGACGATAAGAATAAGTTAATCAGCGACGTGCTTGTCGCATTGAACGGCATCGACTTCGGGTTGAAAGATGCGCAGGAGATTGATATTCTGGGCGACGCCTACGAATACATGATCGGTCAATTCGCTGCCGGAGCCGGGAAAAAGGCGGGCGAGTTCTATACACCGCAGGAGGTCAGTCAGATTCTTGCGGAAATCGTCATCACAGGCAAGCAGCGTTTGAAAACGGTCTACGACCCCACTTGCGGCAGCGGCTCACTCCTTCTCCGCACGGCTCGGAGCGGACAGGCCGATGAGATTTTCGGGCAGGAGAAGAACCCTACGACCTTCAACCTCTGCCGCATGAATATGTTGCTGCACGGTATTAAGTATAACGATTTCGACATCCGCAACGGTGATACGCTCGAAGCCGATGAGTTCGGCGATCAACAATTCGACGCCGTAGTGGCCAACCCGCCCTTCTCGGCCGATTGGAGTGCCGCCGCGAAATTCAACAACGACGACCGGTTCAGCAAGGCCGGAGTGCTTGCCCCAAAATCGAAGGCCGACTATGCGTTTATCCTGCACATGATCTACCACCTCAACGAGGGCGGCACGATGGCCTGCGTAGCTCCGCACGGCGTATTGTTCCGCGGAGCGGCCGAAGGTAAGATCCGTCGGTTTCTGATCGAGAAGAAAAACTATATCGACGCAATCATCGGACTTCCTGCCAATATCTTCTACGGCACCAGTATTCCGACCTGCATCCTCGTGATGAAAAAATGCCGCAAGCAGGAAGACAATATTCTCTTTATCGATGCTTCGCGCGAGTTCGAGAAGGTGAAGACACAGAATAAATTACGCCCCGAGCACATCCGCAAAATCGTCGAGACTTACCGTAACCGCACAGAGATCGAAAAATACAGTCATTGCGCAACATTGCAGGAGATTGCCGAGAACGACTACAATCTCAATATTCCGCGTTATGTCGATACGTTCGAAGAGGAAGAGGAGATCGATATCCACGCCGTAATGGCCGAGATCAAGGAGCTGGAGGCCAAACGCGCCGACTTGGATAAACAAATAGAGGTTTATCTTAAAGAATTGGGTATTGTCGAATAAACCCGAAAAAGCAATGGCAACAAATAACAACAATAAAGCCCTCAATGTTCCCCATTTGAGATTCCCGGAGTTTAGTGGAGAGTGGAACAAGTGCACCATAAATGATTTAGCAACAGTGGTTGGAGGTGGCACACCTGATACTACAGTGAAATCATATTGGGGTGGAGATATACAATGGTTTACTCCAAGTGAAATCGGTAAAAATAAATATGTAGACTTTAGCAAAAGAACTATTACAAGAGATGGTTTAGATAATTCAAGTGCAAAGCTATTACCATTACACACTATATTATTAAGTTCTCGTGCCACGGTAGGAGAATGTTCTATTGCATCAAATGAATGTACTACAAATCAAGGTTTTCAATCTCTTATTGCGAAACAATGTAATATTGATTTTCTATACTACTTGATTCAAACTAAGAAAAAAGATTTGATTAGAAATGCTTGTGGATCAACATTCTTAGAAATCTCAGCAAATGAAATTCGCAAGATTAAAGTTGCTGTTCCTGTACAAAACGAACAGGAACAAATTGCGAAGCTCTTATCTTTAATTGATGAGCGTATCGCTACCCAAAACAAAATCATTGAGAAACTTCAATCCTTAATCAAGGGACTTGCAGCACAACTTACACAGTCAGGAACTCC
>ENA-UERK01001112-UERK01001112.1-human-gut-metagenome-genome-assembly--contig:-NODE-1112-length-20737-cov-15.944966_pt1 | contig 20737 bp, 13 predicted proteins | sample MGYA00242957_ERZ507957 | MGnify/ENA primary metagenome ERZ507957 (study PRJEB26167, sample SAMN06115538) | human gut metagenome | host: Homo sapiens | place: China:Heilongjiang | collected 2015-11-06... | reverse complement strand
AAAAGTTACATTATGATTCTTCTCTTTCAGAGTTCTTTTCGCTTGTCCGAAAAGAACGAAAAGGACAAAAAGAGGAAGGAATTCCTCTTTTAATCTCTTTCTGTCGCCTCGCGGCGACCGGTGCGAACAAAGTGCCCCGACCGTCCGACCATAGCATAGCCACGGCTACAGGTTCGAAACGCTCAAGCGCCGACTCGGATTTACTGCTGTGCCATGTCGGGCTATGGCGAACCTCGCGGTTCAGATTTGGGTGCGGGACTGGGTGCGAACATAGCGAGATAGGGTTTGTTTTGATAGTCTCGTCAGCGCACTCACCTTATCCACGTCCGCCATGCACTTTCAGCGGGCGTGCAGACAATGCGTGCACGAATCTGCTCGGCTTTTTCGTGTGATATGTTCGCACGCGTGGTATGGCTGAAACCGTGGGGAGCGTGAAACTAACGACTTGCACCATCAATCCGTGCCGCACACACTTGCCACGCACTACTTCCTGCGACTAACTCGTGCACGCGGAAGGTGATTTTTAAGAGGGGGAATGAACCAATGCACGCAGTGCGTTGGTTGGCGTCGCCGAGACAGGGGGAGAAAATCCTCTTAAATGACTTTTGCCGCGCTTTTGGTCACTCAAAAGCGCGAGAAGAGAAAAGTTATTTTATGTTTCTTCGCGGGCGAACGATGTTCGCCCCTACTATGCGGGTCGTCGAGGCGCCGACCCCTACAAGATAAAGTCCGAGTACAGCCAACAGCCAAAACAAAAGATTTATGCCTATCCGCTTTTTCTTTTGCATATACAGGCGCAAAAGAAAAAGCTATCAAAAAGAAAACGCCGAAAGAAGATTTCGCGCTCTGCGGAGCGCGACGAGGACTCCGCGTCCTCGACCTCGCAAGCCTTTAAAAAGGCTTGAGCGAAACTTTAATTGGTGGCGAAAACTTTTGCGTTGCGTGCAAAAAAATCTCCTCTTGGCGAGGAGATTTTTTAAAACACTATTCTCTGCACAGAAGCGGGCTTGAGTGCCGCATTAAGCTCAAGTATTATTCCATGTGCCTCGATGCCTTCCCGCGCAAATTCAAAGCGCGTAGGCGTGCCGTACTTCATATTTTCGATTATCCTCTGCGGGACAACGCCGAGCACGCTCTCTTTCGCGCCGCACATGCCTACATCAGTAATATACGCCGTGCCGCGCGGCAAAATCTGTTCATCCGCTGTTGCCACATGCGTATGTGTGCCGAAGAGGCACGTCACTCTGCCGTCAAGATAATAACCGAGTGCCCGTTTTTCTCCCGTGCTCTCCGCATGGAAATCCACGATACTTACATCATATTCCCCCGCCGAGGCGAGCACCTTATCCGCACAGAAAAACGGATTTTCCAGCACGGGATTCATAAATGCTGTACCGAGTAAATTCATTACGAGTATTTTTACACCGCAAATATCATTTATAATATATCCGTTTCCTGCAACTTCACCGCTGAAATTTGCGGGGCGCAGGATATTTTTGTTCCGCTCGAAAATTTCCTTTGCCTCAAAACGGCGGAAAGCATGATTGCCCGTGGTCAGCACATCGGCACCGGACATAAGCAGCATATCGGCACCCGCTTCATCAATGCCGTTTTTATCCGAGCAGTTTTCCGCGTTCACAACGGCAAAATCTATCTTTTCACTTTTACGCACGCTCCACAAACGCGAAGAAACATATCTGACGCCCGCTTCGCCGACGATATCTCCAAGTATCAGTATCCTCATAAATGCGCTCCTGCCCCCTTTTTTGCCCTTCACAGGCGATATCATTATGATTTTACCATTTATTTTATAAAAATTCAAGCGATTTTACAAATAATATTAAAAATACCGTTGCAATATCACTTAATTTATGGTATAATATATATACTTATTATAAGGGTGATTTTTTGCCCCCGGAAAGGATAAATTTATGACCTCATACGGACAGATTTGGAATATTGTTCTATCCGAGCTTTCCAAAAAATATTCCTCATCAATAATGGATTTGTGGTTCAATAAGCTGGAGCTTGTCCATCTCGATTCCGAGGTGGCTGTCATAACAACCCCGAGCGATGCTTTTGTCGACCTGCTCAATACACGCTACGGCGATCAGATAGCCGCTATTTTTGAGGAAATGCTTGACTTCTATGTGGAGGTAAGGATCTTCCCTTCCAAAAACTTCGACCTTGAGGCGGCTGTTCGTTCCGTTACGGAAAATGCCGACGAAAAGAAAAAAGAAGGCGTGCGTGCGCAGAGCGATTTTTATCATGCGGGAGAGGATTCACCCGAAATTCAGTTAAAGAACGACGGCGAATATACCTTTGAAAACTTCATCGTCGGCAGCTCGAATAAATTTGCTCATGCGGCTTCGCTCGCCGTGGCAAATGCTCCCGCATCGGCATATAATCCGCTTTTTCTTTACGGTTCGAGCGGAACGGGAAAAACCCATCTGATGAAAGCAATTGCAAACCGCGTGAAAGAAAAAAATCCCGATGCGAATGTTATTTTCGTTAAGGGCGAGATTTTTACAAATGAGCTTATCGAAAGCATAACAAAGAAAACAACGGCAAAATTCAAGGAGAAATACCGCAATGCCGATATGCTGCTCATAGATGACGTGCAGTTTATTGCCGGCAAGGTTTCTACGCAGGAGGAATTTTTTCATACATTCAATGCGCTCTATGACGCTCACAAGCAGATAATACTTACTTCCGACCGTCCGCCGCGCGATATACAGCACCTGGAGGACAGAATACTTACCCGTTTTGAGGGCGGACTTATCGTCGATATCCAGCCGCCGGATACGGAGCTGCGAATAGCTATCGCAAAGAGCAAAGCCGAGATAATGAATGTCCGGCTCTCGAACGATGTGCTTACCTTTATCGGCGAAAATATAAAGAGCAATGTCCGCCAGATTGAAGGCGCGATAAAGAAGCTCGGCGCTTACGGCTTTGTAAATCAGACGCCTATAACCGTAGATATGGTGAAAAATCTGCTGAGCGCAGTGATAGACAATGCGGAATCGCCCGAGCTGATGGCAGATAAGATAATAGAAAATATTTCCAAGAGATATGACATCTCCGTCGAAGATATAAAGGGTAAAAAGCGAACGAAAGAAATCGTTTCGGCAAGACATATTGCCGTTTATGTAGTCCGTGAGGTAACGGGAATGTCTTTCCCGAATATAGCAAAGCTCTTTAATCGCGACCATACGACAATGCTTTCTTCTATTGATGTTGTCGAGGAGGAAATGAGTAAAAATTCCGCCTATGAACATGAAATAGACTCTATTATCAAGGAATTTAAGTCGTAATCTCAAAGTTTTCGCCCGCCTTTTTCTTAAAAGGCGGTGTCGTCCACCGACAGCGGTGGTCGCACTCCGCAGAGTGCGAAATTACCCCGTCTCGGCGACGCCGACACACATGCTTCGCATATGTGTCAATCCCCTCTCGGCGTTTTCTTTTTGATAGCTTTTTCTTTTGCGCCTGTATATGCAAAAGAAAAAGCGGATGAAAGCCTTCTCCAGTGGGTAGCGAAGCGGCGCGAGGGGAATGAATGACAGCCCGAGGGCTGTCAGAACCCGAGCGTGACCGAGCCACAGCGAGAAAGGTGTCAGCCACAGGCTGACGGATGAGGTGTTATCTTTAAAATAAAGAAACTTTTGTTTTATCGTACTTTTGTGTGACCAAAAGTACCAAAAGTCATTTAAGAGGGCTTTCCTCCCTCTTAAAAAACTCCCTCCGCGTGCACGAGTTAGTCGCAAGAAGTAGTGCGTGGCGAGTGAGTGCGGCAAAGGACAGAGCGAAAGTCGGCGGTTTTGCCGCTCTCTATGGTTTCAGCTATACCACGCGTGCGAACATAGCGCACGAAAGAGCCGAGCAGATTCGTGCACGCATTGTCTGCACGCCCGCATAATAGGGTTGGCGGGCGTGGGTGGAGCCTGTGCGCCGACGGAATGAAGTATATATTTTTTGCTTTTTCTGTTGGCTGTACTTGGGCTTTGTGCGTAGGGCGGGAATTGACCGATTTGCGAAGCAAACGCGGTCGGCGTCGCCGAGACGGGGTAAGGCTTGCTGCCGCCGTATAGAATCATAAAGCAACTTTTCTTCTTCTCGCGCTTTTGAATGACCAAAAGCGCGGAAAAAGTCAGCAAGGAGGACTCGCGCCGTCCTCCTTCCGAACCACCGCGGCGTGCACGAGTTAGTCGCGCAAGCCATGCGTGGCGAGTGCGTGCGGCACGGGGTTAATGGAGTAAGTCGATAGTTTCGCGCTCTCCACGACTTCAGCTATACCACGCGTGCGAACATAGCGCACGAGGAAGCCGAGCAGATTCGTGCACGCATTGTCTGCACGCCCGCATATATAGGTGCGGCGGGCGTGGGGAAGTACCTGCGCTGACGGAATGAAGTATATATTTTTTGCTTTGTGTGTTGGCGTCGCTGAGCGGCGGTCTTGCGCCTATAAAACTGGAAATTTCGCGCATGTTGAAAAGCGCGGAAAAATTATCAACAGCCTGTGGAAAAGCTTGTTGAAAACCTTGATTTACAACGGTTTTCGGATTTTACTTTTCCAAGGCGGCAAAAAAACACTTTTTCTTAATTTTTATAAAAACCACCGAAATACAAGGCATTTTTCACTTTTTCTGATAAAACGGGAAAATTTACATTAAAGGAAAAATATGTAAATTTATAAAAAAGTTTTCCACCGAGTTTTTCTTTTCCACAGACCGATTTTCAACAAAAGTAACAGAAACGGAATTTTCTCTTTCTTTTCCACATTTTGCCGGAAAGTTTTCCATAGGCGAAAATCGGTCAGCGAGAAGAAAAAATGCCCGTCACATCGGGCTTTTCTGGTTTTCCACATTTTACACAGAGACTACTTCTTACTACTTCTACCTATTCTTTTTATTTTATATTCTTTTACGCAAAACGCGAAAGAATTTTCAGAAAGCGCACGCACGGCGTGTGGAAAAGATGGGTACAAATTTGCTTTTATTTTCTTTTAAATTATAAAAAGAAAGTAGTAATTCTCTTATCGTACTTTTCAGTGACGAAAAGTACCAAAAGTCATTTAAGAGGGCTTTCCTCCCTCTTAAAAAACACCTTCCGCGTGCACGAGTTAGTCGCGCAAGCCATGCGTGGCGAGTGCGTGCGGCAAAGGACAGAGCGAAAGTCGGCAGTTTTGCCGCTCTCCACGGTTTCAGCTATACCACGCGTGCGAACACATCACACGAAAAAGCCGAGCAGATTCGTGCACGCATTGTCTGCACGCCCGCTGGAAAAAGATGGGCGGGCGTGACTCCAGTACCTGCGCTGACGGGACTATCAAAATAAACCCTATTTCGCTATGTTCGCACCCAGACGCGCACCTAAATTTAAACCGCGAGGTTCACCGTAGCCTGACATGGCACAGCAGTAAATCCGAGTCGGCGCTTGAGCGTTTCGAGCCTGTAGCCGTGGATAAGTTACGATTGGACGGTTCGCTCGCTATGTTCGCACCGGAGGGCGATGGTTGTTTGAATAGAGCAAGGCGGGAAGATGCAGGGAGGATACATAAGGCAGGAACGACCTTATGTGACTTTTGGTACTTTTCGTCAGTGAAAAGTACGATAAAAGAAAAGTTGCTTTAAGTTTCTATACGGCGGCAGCAAGCCGTACCCAGTCTCGGCGACGCCAACACACATGCTCCGCATATGTGTCAATTCTCCTACAAGATAAAGCCTAAGTATAGCCAACAGACAAAGCAAAAAATCAAAGTCCATTCCGCTTTTTCTTTTGACGAAGAAGGCGCAAAAGAAAAAGCTACCAAAAAGAAAACGCCGGAATGAGATTTCGCGCTCTGCGGAGCACGACCACCGCTGTCGGTGGGCGACACCGCCTTCCCCAAAAGGCGGGCGAAAACTTTAATTGCGGCTGCGCGAAAACTTTATTTTGGCGCAGCAAAAATAAAGTTAAAACACAAAGCCTTTTAAACACAGTAAAAAATTCATCCAAAGGAGAGAAAATAAATGAAAGTTACATTTAAAAAGGACGAGCTTCTTGCCGCTATTACGCGTTCGCTCGGTTGTGTTGTCAGTGAGAGAACACATTCAGCCGCCGACGGCATTCTGCTCAACACCCTGAGTGAGGACATCTGCCAGATAACGGCTTATGACTTTGAAAAGGGTATCCGTACCAATATCAGCGTCAAAGCCGAGGAGGAAGGCTCTATGGTCGTTGACGGTGCGAGATTTGCTTCCATTGTCAAATTCATGCCCGGTGATGTAACAGTAGAAACCTCGGATAAAAATGTCGCTACAATAACAAGCGGCAGATCGAGATTTCAGATAAATGTTTTCCCCGGCGATGAATTTCAGCAGATGCCTATAATTTCTCCGGACAGAAGCTTTGATATTCCTCAGAAGGTTCTCAAAAATATCATGAATCAGACAGCCTTCGCTATTTCAGGCGATGACAGCCGCCCTGCTCTCACAGGTCTTTATTTTGAAGTGACGGCGGATAAACTCAAGGCTGTCGCCTGTGATACCTTCTGCCTTGCTGTCCGCGAGCTTTCCGTAAATACAAATATTTATTCCAAATCGGGCGAAACAAAGATAGGTTTTATTCTCCCTCTGCGCACGGTAAACGAACTGCTCCGCCTGCTTGAAGATACGGACGAGATTGTTCATTTTGACCTCACAAGAAAAAATATCATTATCACCTTTGATTTTAAGGTCGGCAGAGAGCAGAGAACAAATATCATTCAGTCCCGCCTGATAGATACTCTCTATATCGAATATGACAGAATTATCCCGAAAGAGAGAAAAACTCTCGTTACCCTCTCAAAGACAAATCTTGAAGAGGCACTTTCCCGCGCTTCTCTTATCACGGAGGATAAGATAGCAGGTCAGGCAAAGAGTATAGTAAAATTCAATTTTCAAGGTCAGATGCTCACACTCAATACAACATCAATAAACGGCAATGTAATTGATGAGATACCGATAGAAAAAGAGGGCGCCGACCTGCTGATAGGCTTCTCCTGCAAATATCTGCTGAAGATACTGCGCGGCACTGATGACGAATATCTGAAGCTCTCGCTTACCTCTGCCCTCATGAGCATGGTCATAGAAGGCGCAAGCGAAAACAGTGAGAGTAAATTCCTTTACCTTGCCATGCCGATAAAGATGAGAGAATGAAATCATATCTCGAAGCGGTAATTCTCGATAATTTCAGAAATATAAAATTTGCCATGCTGACCTTTGACCGCGGGCTTTCCATAATATACGGAAACAACGCTCAGGGCAAAACCAATGTGATAGAGGGAATATATCTTTTCGCCGTCGGTAAAAGCTTCCGCGGCGCAAAGGACAAAGACCTTATCCGTTTCGGCTCGGACAGGGCGCAGGCAAATATCGTTTTTCATGACAGCACGCGCATGAATGAAATGTGCTATCGTGTTTTTGCCGAGGAAACAAGGCGGAAAAAAGAGCTTTTTCTCAATCGCGTGAAGAAAAAAAGCATGAACGAAATGCTCGGAAATTTTCATGCGGCACTTTTCTGTCCGGAGCACCTCTCCATAGTCAAGGACGAGCCGGCTCTGCGCAGAAATTTCCTTGACAATGCCATATGTCAGCTCAAGCCGACATATGTGCGTGCGCTTTCCGAATACGCAAAGGTGCTGGAGCAGAGAAATTCCCTGCTGAAAAACCATGAGGAATACAGCCCCGAGCAGTTTGAATCGATGATGGAGATACTCGATGAAAAATTCGTCGACAGCGGCTCCTTTATCACTGTAACGCGGGCAAAATATCTGCGCAGGCTTTTTGAATACTCAAATAAATATATGCAGGATATGACGATGGGCGCGGAATCGCTTTCTTTTGAATATCTTTGCAGTATCACCGATTACGGTGAGAATAATTACGAGGATTTCTCCTATGTGAAAAATACATATTTCATTCGCCTCGCCGATAAAAAGGAGAGGGAACGCTTTGCCGGCTTATCGCTCTCGGGCGCACACAGGGATGATTTTGTGATATATCTCAACGGCAAAAACGCAAGGCTTTACTGCTCGCAGGGACAGCAGCGCAGTATAGCGCTGGCGCTGAAGCTTGCCGAGGGCGAACTCTCGCGCGAATGCACGGGCGAATATCCCGTTTTTCTGCTCGACGATGTTTTCTCCGAGCTGGATAAACGGAGAAAAGAATATATCATGTCTGGCTTCGGCGACAGACAGATAATTCTCACCACATGTGAGAAAAACGATTTTGCCGATGTTCATGACGCTCTGAAAATAGAAACGGAGGACGGAAAATTCCGCTTTACCGAGGGGTTGGAGAGGCAATTTGAATATGACCTGACCGAGGAAGAAAAGGAATTTAGAAAATCTTATGTTTATTCATGCAGGAAAGAATAAAAATCTGCGCTCGGCTTCGATAGTAGGTATTTTCGATGCCGACAGCGCGACGGTAGGCAAGGATACGAAAAAATTTTTAGCGGGAAAACAGAATGAGGGCAAACTCATTACTATTTCCGATGAATTGCCGAAGGCTTTCGTCCTCTGCGATGACGGAAAGGTTTATTTCACACAGCTCTCCGTGAAAACTCTCACGGACAGGAGCGAAAACGGGATTTGACAGACTCGCGCTCTCCCCTTTTCGCATTATAGTTTTCGTGCACCTTTTTCTTAAAAGGTGCCGAGGTCGAGGACGCGGAGTCCTCGTCGCGCTTCGCAAAGCGCGAAATCTCCCCGTCTCGGCGACGCCGACACACATGCTTCGCATATGTGTCAATCCCCATCGGCGTTTTCTTTTTGATAGCTTTTTCTTTTGCGCCTGTATGTGCAAAAGAAAAAGCGGATGAAAGCCTTCTCCAGTGGGAGAAGGTGTCAGCCACAGGCTGACGGATGAGGTGTTATCTTTAACATAAAGTAACTTTTCTTCTTCTCGCGCTTTTCACTGACGAAAAGCGCGGCAAAAGTCAAAAAGAGGAATGCTTTGACTCCCGTCTCGGCGACGCCGACACACATGCTTCGCATATGTGTCAATCCCTCTTTTGAACACCTTCTGTCGCCTCGCGGCGACCGGTGCGAACACACTTCCCCGACCGTCCGGCAATTGCTGAACCACGGCTACAGGTTCGAAACGCTTAAGCGCCGACTCGGATTTGCTGCTGTGCCATGTCGGGCTATGGCGAACCTCGCGGTTTAAGCTTTGGGTGCGCGTCTGTGTGCGAACATAGCGAGATAGGGTTTATTTTGATAGTCCCGTCATCTCACTCACATTATTCACGCCCGCCTTGCACTTATAGCGGGCGTGCGGGCAACGCGTGCACGAATCTGCTCGGCTTCCTCGTGCGATATATTCGCACGCGTGGTATAGCTGAAACCGTGGAGAGCGCAAAACCGCCGATTTTTGATTTATCCCTTGCCGTACATACTTGCCACGCACTACTTCTTGCGACTAACTCGTGCACGCCGCGGTGGTTCGGAAGGAGGACGGCGTGAGTCCTCCTTGCTGACTTTTGGTACTTTTGGTCATACAAAAGTACGATAGAGGAAAAGTTATTTTTCAACAAAAACATATTAAAAAACTTCCCCGTTTTCATTACCGAAAACAACATAAACAACATAAACAACGAAATTTAACCGAAAGGATTCAATAAAAATGACCGAAGACAAGATACTGAAAGAAGCCTCAGCCTATAACGACAGTCAGATTCAGGTTTTAGAGGGACTTGAGGCTGTGCGCGTGCGTCCCGGTATGTATATCGGAACGACATCGGCAAGAGGTCTCCACCATCTGATAAACGAGATAGTGGACAACTCCATTGACGAGGCAATGGCGGGCTTCTGCGACAAAATCGAGGTGACACTCCACAGCGACGGCTCATGCTCCGTGCGCGATGACGGACGCGGTATTCCCGCCGGCATCAACGCAAAGGTCGGCAAGCCGACACTTGAGGTTGTTTTCACCGTGCTCCATGCGGGCGGTAAATTCGGCGGCGGCGGATATAAGATATCCGGCGGTCTGCACGGCGTGGGCGCCAGCGTTGTAAACGCACTCTCCGAATGGATGGAGGTGGAAAACTGCCACGACGGGAAAATGTATACCGAGCGCTTTGAAAAGGGCCATGTGGTGCGCGAATTCCGCGAGGTCGGCTCAAGTGAAGGCAAGCACGGACTTTATGTGCGCTTCAAGCCGGACGCGACAATATTTGAGGAAACGGATTTCAGTTTTGATACCGTTTATGCCCGCATGCGCGAGCAGGCTTTTCTCAATGCAGGCGTCAAAATCATAATCAACGATGAGAGAGGCGAGGAGCCGAAAACCGCCACGCTTCATTACGAGGGCGGCATACGCAGCTTTGTGGAATATCTCAACTCCGTGAAGCACTGCAATATGATACACCCCGATGTTATATACATCCGCGGCGAAAAGGGCGACCTCACCGCCGAAATCGCGCTCCAGTACAACGATACCTATGCCGATACGATAGTTACCTTTGCCAACAATATGGCAACCATCGAGGGCGGTACTCATGAGGTGGGCTTCAAAACCGCGCTGACAAAGGTTCTCAATAACTATGCGCGAAAGATAAAGGTTATGAAGCCCGATGACAAGGATCTCACGGGCGACGACGTGCGCGAAGGTCTTTGCGCCGTCATTTCCGTGAAGCTGCCGGACGCGCAGTTTGAAAGCCAGACAAAGGCAAAGCTCGGAAACAGCGAGATAAGAAGCTTTGTTTATGCGCTCGTCTCCGAGAAGCTCGACGAATATTTAGAGGAAAATCCCGCCGTCGGCAAGGCGATAATAGAAAAAGCAATAGCCGCCTCCAATGCGAGAGAAGCGGCAAGAAAGGCAAGAGAGGCAACGCGCAGAAAAGGCGCACTCGAGGGCTTCTCTCTCCCGGGCAAGCTCGCCGACTGCCATGAAAAGAGCACGGAGCTGACAGAACTTTTCCTTGTAGAGGGAGACTCCGCAGGCGGCAGTGCCAAGGACGGGCGCGACAGCCGCTATCAGGCGATACTGCCTCTGCGCGGCAAGGTGCTCAATGTGGAAAAGAGCCGACTTGACAAGGTTTATTCCAATCAGTCGCTCATACCGATTATTCAGGCGCTGGGCTGCGGCATAGGCGATGAATTTGATATGGCAAAGCTCCGCTACGGCAAAATCATCATAATGGCGGATGCCGATGTCGACGGCTCGCATATACGTATACTTCTGCTAACCTTCTTCTTCCGCCATATGAAGAAGCTCATAGAAGAGGGTCATGTCTACGCGGCACAGCCGCCGCTCTATAAGGTGATAAAAGGCAAGCAGGAGCGCTATGCCTTCTCCGACGATGAGCGCGACAGAATAATCGCCGAGATGGGCGGCAATGTACGCGCCGAGAGATACAAAGGTCTCGGCGAAATGGATAAGGAACAGCTCTGGGAAACCACTATGGACCCCGAGAGAAGAACGCTTCTGCGCGTGACGATAGAGGACGCTATTGCCTGCGACGAGGTATTTTCCGTTCTGATGGGCGACGATGTCGTTCCGCGCCGCCGCTTTATCGAAGAGAACGCAAAGCTCGTCGAAAATCTCGACATTTAAGCGAAAGGAGCAGAAAAAGTGGATAACAAACAGCAAAATATAGAATTTAAGGACCAGAAGATAGTCGATATCAAAATGGAGCGTGAAGTGAAAAAATCCTTCATGGAATATGCGATGTCGGTTATCATATCCCGTGCGCTCCCCGACGCGAGAGACGGACTCAAGCCCGTACACCGCCGCATACTCTATGCGATGTATGAGGACAAGCTCACATATGAAAATCCCTTCCGCAAATCGGCGACCACCGTCGGCAATGTGCTGGGCAGATATCATCCGCACGGCGATAAGGCGGTATATGACTCGATGGTGCGTCTGGCGCAGCCCTTCTCGCTTCGCTATCCGCTCGTAGAGGGTCACGGAAACTTCGGCAATATCGACGGCGACGGCGCTGCCGCCTACCGTTATACCGAGGCGAGAATGGCGAAGCTGGCAAATCTCATGCTTGCCGATATCGAAAAGGATGTAGTAGACTTCACGCCCAACTTTGACAACACGAGAAAAGAGCCGGAGGTACTTCCCTCCCGCTTCCCTAATCTGCTTGTCAACGGCTCCGTCGGTATTGCCGTCGGTATGGCGACAAATATCCCGCCGCATAATCTCGGCGAGGTTATCGACGGCACTGTCTACCTCATGGAGCATCCCGACGCGGATGTGCGCGAGCTGATGACATTCATCAAGGGTCCGGACTTCCCTACCTATGCGACCATTCACGGCACGGCGGGCATTTATGAGGCTTACGCCACGGGCAGAGGCAAGATAACCGTCCGTGCGCGCGCCGAGGTTTTTGAGGAAAAGCGCAGAATAGAAATATATGAAATCCCCTATCAGGTAAATAAATCCATGCTTGTGGAAAGCATTGCCAACCTTGTCAAGGACAAGCGCGTGGAGGGTATCACAGCCCTGCGCGACGAATCGGGCAGACACGGCATGAAGATTGTCATAGAATACCGCCGCGATGCAAACGGGCAGGTAATACTCAATCAGCTCTATAAATACACCCAGCTTCAGGACACCTGCGCCGTCAATATGCTCGCGCTCGTGAACGGCGAGCCGAAGGTGCTCGGGCTGAAGGAGCTGCTCTCGGTTTATATAAAGCATCAGGAGGAGGTAGTGCGCCGCAGAACACAGTTTGAGCTGGAAAAGGCGACAAAGCGCGCACATATCCTCGAGGGACTCAAGATTGCCATAGAAAATATCGACGAGGTTATCGCCATAATCCGCGGCTCCAAGTCCATTCCCGATGCCAAGGACCAGCTGACGCTTCGCTTCGGTCTGGACGATGCGCAGACGCAGGCTATCGTGGAAATGCAGCTCGGCAAGCTCTCAAATCTCGAAACAGTCAAGATTGAGGACGAGCTGGACAGGCTCTGCGCACTCATCGCCGAGCTTCGCTCCATTCTTGCCGACGAGAGCAAGCTTATCGGCATTATCAAGGAAGAAATGCTCGATATCAAGGCAAAATTCGGCGATGAACGCCGCACGAGAATAGAAGAAGCAGAAAATGAGATAGTGCTTGAAGATCTTATCGAGCGCCACAGCTGTGTTATAACGGCAACGCGCGGCGGTTACTTCAAGCGTATGCCTGCCCGCGAATATACGGCACAGCGCCGCGGCGGCAAGGGCATTATCGGCATGAAAACAAAGGATGAGGACGATGTTGTCGATGTTATGGTAGTCAACAGCCACTCGTTCCTGCTCATGTTTACAAACAAGGGCAAGGTTTTTGCCAAGAAAGCATATATGATACCCGAGGCGGGCAGAACAGCCAAGGGCACAAATATAGTCAATCTGCTGGAGCTGACCGAGGGCGAATTTGTCACCTCCGTTATCTCGATAGATGGCTTTGGCGAGAACGAATATTTCGTCATGGTGACAAAATACGGCGTTATCAAGCGTGCCAACGTAATGGATTTTGAATTCATGCGTCGCGGCGGCAAGATAGCCATGAATCTCGATGAGGGCGATGAACTGCTCTATGTCCGCAAGACGGCGGGCGAAAGCGATATCATTATCGCCACGAGAGAGGGCAAAGCCGTCCGCTTCAATGAAAACGAAGCGCGCGTAATGGGCAGAACGGCACGCGGTGTCCGCGGCATACGCCTGCGCGGCGATGATTATGTCGTCGGTGCAGAGGTTATAGACGATAGCAAAAAGCTTATCACAATTACACAGAAGGGTTATGGTAAGAAGTCCGATTTCGAGGGCTTCACGGCGCACAGCCGCGGCACGATGGGCGTTATCTGCCATAAAATTTCCGAAAAGACCGGTTATCTTGCCGGTATCGCCGCAGTCTGCGAAACGGATGACCTCATGATAATCACCGATGAGGGTGTTATCATCCGTACTCCCGCCGCCGATATCCCGACCTACGGCAATAATACCGCTGGTGTTATCGTAATGCGGCTCTCCGAGGGCGCGAGCGTAGTGAACTTCACACTCGTTCATGCCGAGGAGGAAAAGAAAGCGGAGGAAGCGGCTCTCGAAGAGGAAGCGACCGAAGCGGCTGAAATAAGATCGGTGGAAGAAGCCGGGATGGCAGAGGAAGAAGCCGAGGAAGAAGTGGCAGAACCCGCCTCCGACGAGGATGAGATTTGAGCGGGATAAAATATACTCCTGTCTCGGCATTGCCGAGACAGGGGAATTGACACACATGCTTCGCATTGCTTAATTCCCCCGGCGACCCGCTACTTAGCAGGGGCGAACATTGTTCGCCCGCGAAGATACTTTAAAAAACTTTTCCTTTATCGTACTTTTCAGTGACGAAAAGTACCAAAAGTCATCAAAGAGAGCGTTCCCCTCTCTTTGAGAACTCTTCCCGCGTGCACGAGTTAGTCGCAAGAAGTAGTGCGTGGCGAGTGCGTGCGGCAAAGGACGGAGCGAAAGTCGGCAGTTTTGCGCTTTCCGCAATCTTAACCATACCACGCGTGCGAACATATCACACGAAAAAGCCGAGCAGATTCGTGCACGCATTGCCTGCACGCCCGCTGAAAGTGCATGGCGGGCGTGGATGGAGTAAGTACGCTGACGGAAGTAACTATTAGCCTTCTCCAGCGGGAGAAGGTGGCGCGGTTTACCGCGGCGGATGAGGTGTTACCATGTGTGTATTGCCAAAAAACCTATTTCGCTATGTTCGCACACAGACGCGTACCAAATCTGAACGCCCCTGTCTCGGCGACGCCGACACACACGCTCCGCGTATGTGTCAATTCCCCACAGGAGAAGGCTAATAAAAATCATTGCCCACCCATTTGCGCAAGGCGCATTTTGAGGGCGGCTGAATTTACATAAGGAGATGAATAAATTATGGCAGTAGCAAAGAAAAAAACAGCGGCGGCAAGACCTGTTGCCGATGGAGATAAGAAAAAAGCACTTGAAACGGCTCTTGCCCAGATAGAAAAGGATTTCGGCAAGGGCACGATAATGAAGCTCGGCGAAAATACGCATATGCAGGTGGACTCCATACCCACAGGCTCGCTCACGCTTGACCTTGCGCTCGGTATCGGCGGCATTCCGCGCGGCAGAATCATAGAGATATTCGGGCCCGAATCCTCCGGCAAAACAACTGTTGCTCTCCATGTGGTAGCCGAGGTACAGAGAATGGGCGGCGAAGCGGCATTTATCGATGCCGAGCATGCGCTCGATCCTGTTTATGCCAAGGCACTGGGCGTGGATATAGACAGTCTGCTTGTTTCTCAGCCGGACAGCGGCGAGCAGGCACTGGAAATAACAGAAGCACTCGTGCGCTCGGGCGCAATTGATGTTATAGTAGTCGACAGCGTTGCCGCGCTCGTCCCTCAGCAGGAAATAGACGGCGTAATGGGCGCTTCCCATGTGGGACTTCAGGCGCGACTTATGTCGCAGGCGCTCCGTAAGCTTTCCGGTGCTATCGCAAAGACCGGCTGTGCCGTAATATTCATAAATCAGCTCCGTGAAAAGGTCAATGTAATGTACGGCAATCCCGAGACAACCACGGGCGGCAGAGCATTGAAATTCTATGCCTCTGTGCGTATTGATGTCCGCAAGACGGAAAATCTCAAGCAGGGCAGCGAGGTTTACGGCAGCAGAGTAAAGTGCAAGGTCGTAAAAAATAAAGTTGCACCGCCTTTCAAAATAGCGGAATTTGACATTCTCTACGGCAAGGGCATATCAAAATCGAGCGAGATACTTGATATCGGCACGGAGCTGGGCATAATTGCCAAGAGCGGTTCATGGTTCAGCTATAACGGCGAGCGTATCGGTCAGGGCAAAGAAAATGCACGCAAGACCATAGAAGAAAACCGTGCACTCTTGGAAGAAATAGAAAAGAAAATCAAGGCACAGAGCGACGAGATAGAAATAGCCGAGGAAGCTTATTCTCTCGATGAGGATGAAGATGAAGAGGGCGATAACTTCGATATCAAGTTGCTCGATGTGGAAGCCGACGAATAATGGAAGCATATATAGTGAAAATCGCTCCCACCGCAGAGGGAGAAGAACTCGCACTCACTATAGAAATAACCGATGAAAAGGGACTGCGCCGCGAAAATCACTGCATAGCGGCGCAGTATTTCCGTGAGACGACACTTCCCTCTCATATCGATGCTCCATATGCGGCAGATGCGGAGATGCTCTCGCAGATACGCTACCTATCGCTTTGCACGGCAGCTATCCGCGCGGGGCTTCGCCTGCTGGAATTTTCTTTCAATACAAAGAAAAACCTGCGTGGCAAGCTGATACGCAAGGGCTTCCCTCCGGAGGCGGCAGATGAAGCCGTGGCGTTTTTCTCAGAAAACGGTTATATAGATGAAGCGGGGCAGGCGGAAATGCTTGCATGGGAGCTTGCCGAGAAGAAAAAATACGGAAAAAACCGCATAAAGACAGAACTTTTTAGCAAAGGCTTCGAGAGCGAAGTCATCCGTGATGCTCTCGAAAATGCCGAGATAGATTTTCCGCAGTATTGCGCCGAGAGAATAGAAATGATGGGCGGCAGGGAGATTTTCGCCGAACCGAAAAGCAAACAAAAAGCGGTGGCGGCGCTTCTCCGCTATGGCTATAGCTATGATGATGTGCGCGAGGCTCTGCGCAGGAGATGAATGTCGCTCCGCGCGACTTTTTCTCTGAAATTTTTTGCGCACCATGAAGTTTTCGCCCGCCACACAGTAGTTTTCGCCCGCCTTTTTCTTAAAAGGCGGTGTCGTCCACCGACAGCGGTGGGAATTGACACATACGCGGAGCGTGTGTGTCGGCGTCGCCGAGACTGGGTAAGCGCTCCGCAGAGCGCGAAATCTTCTTTCGGCGTTTTCTTTTTGATAGCTTTTTCTTTTGCGCCTTCTTCGTCAAAAGAAAAAGCGGAATGGACTTTGATTTTTTCTTTTGTCTGTTGAGGGGACTTTGGCTCTCAGGTAGGGGCTACATTGTTCGCCCGCGAAGATACATAAAGATACTATTGTTTTATCGCGCTTTTGAGTGACCAAAAGCGCGGCAAAAGTCAGCAAGGAGGACTCGCGCCGTCCTCCTTCCAAACCACTGGCGGCGTGCACGAGTTAGTCGCGCGAGCCATGCGTGGCAAGTGTGTGCGGCAAATGGCAGAGCGAAAGTCGGCGATTTTGCGCTCCGCGCAATCTCGGCTATACCACGCGTGCGAACACATCACACGAAAAAGCCGAGCAGATTCGTGCACGCATTGTCTGCACGCCCGCTGAAAAATGGGGGCGCGGGCGTGGATGAAGCAAGTGTGCTGACGAGGTAAAGAGTATATTTTTTATTTTGGCTGCTGATATTGGAAAGCCTGTGCGCTGACGGGACATGGAGATATGCTTTGTTTTTCCCTGATTCCCATCCCCCATCCCGCTACACCACGCAAATTTATTCGCATATATAAACACAACAAAAGGACACAAACAATGATACAGGAGTTTTTTGTTTCAGATGCAGATATAGCCGTTATCGGCGCGGGTCATGCCGGCATAGAAGCCGCACTCGCCGCCGCCAGACTCGGTTGCCGCACCCTGCTTTTTACAATTTCACTCGATGCCGTGGGCAATATGCCGTGCAATCCTTCAATAGGCGGCACGGGTAAGGGTCAGCTCGTTTTTGAGATTGACGCGCTCGGCGGCGAAATGGGCAGAGCCGCGGACAAGGTTATGCTTCAGGATCGCATTCTCAATTCGAGCAAGGGCGCGGCTGTTCAGTCCAAACGCATTCAGGCAGACCGCCGGCTCTATCAGGACATCATGAAAAAAACGATAGAGCATACCGAAAATCTGCGCCTTATCCAAGCCGAAATCCGCGAAATCCGTCGCGACGGTGACGGTTTTGCTCTTGTGACGGCGGTCGGCGCCGTTTATAAAGCACGCGCGGCGGTCATTTCCTCGGGAACATATCTCGATTCACGAGTAATAATCGGCGATTTTCGCCAAAGTTCGGGCCCCGACGGGATGCACGCGGCAACACACCTGACAGAGAGCCTGCGCGCGCTCGGCATAAGAATAATGCGCTTCAAAACAGGCACGCCGCCGAGAATCGATGCACGCACAGTCGACCTTTCCGTGCTTGAGAAACAGGACGGCGAGGAAACCCCGACGCCTTACAGCGCCGATACAGATGTATCGGATTTGTATGCGCGACCGAAACTTCCCTGCTATGTCGCATATACAAACGAAAAAACTCATGATATTATCAGAAGCAATATTCACCGCTCACCGCTCTATTCCGGCGAGATAAAAGGTATAGGTCCGCGATACTGCCCGAGTATTGAGGATAAGGTAGTCCGATTTCCCGATAAGATAAGGCATCAGCTTTTCCTCGAACCGACGGGTTATGGCTCAAATGAGCTGTATCTGCAAGGCTTTTCGTCCTCTATGCCGGCGGATGTTCAGCTCGAAATGCTCCATAGCATGGTCGGCTTTGAGCATGCCGTGACCATGCGCAACGCCTACGCGATAGAATACGATTGCTCCGATCCGACACAGCTTTCCGCCGCGCTGGAGTTTAAGGAAATCCCGAATCTTTACGGCGCGGGACAGTTCAACGGCACCTCGGGCTATGAGGAGGCGGCGGCACAGGGGCTTATTGCCGGCATGAATGCCGCGCTCAAATTACAAGGCAAAAAACAGCTGATACTGACGCGTAACAGCTCATATATCGGTACACTTATTGATGATTTGGTTACAAAAGGCACAAACGAACCATACAGAATGATGACCTCTCGCTCGGAATACCGTCTGCTTCTGCGGCAGGATAATGCAGATGTGCGCCTGACGAAATCGGGGCATGATGCAGGGCTTGTCAGCGATGAAAGATATGCGCGTTTTCTTGCAAAGCAGGCACACATCGCCGCGGAAAAGGCGCGCCTGCACGCTACGGTTTTTCCACCGAATGAGAAGGTAAATTCCCTGCTGGAATCGCTCGGCGAACCGAAAATAGAAACAGGTGTTCGCGCAGATGAGCTGCTCCGGCGACCGAGCATGACATATGCGACGCTGCTCTCGCTCATGGACGCGGAGAGCGACCCGCACCTCACGAGAGCAGAGGCTCTGACGCTCGAAACGGACATAAAATACGAGGGATATATAAAGAAGCAGCTTGCCGAGGCAGCGCGATTTGAAAAGCTGGAAAAGCGCATTCTGCCTGAAGAAATCGACTATTCCGCTATTCGGGGAATATCGCTTGAGGCGGCGCAGAAGCTTGCAAAATTCCGCCCGCACAGCATAGGTGCGGCGAGCCGGATAAGTGGTATTTCGCCTGCTGATATTTCGGTTTTGCTTATCTATCTCGATATCGTGAACCGAGAAAGAGGCGGCCATGCGGAGGAGACCGACGATGGAAAAGAGTGAGTTTTTTAGCATATACAAACAAATGTTCGCAGAGAACGGACTGGAGAGATATGCCTCGGAAGAGGTGATGGAAAAGTTCTTTTTACTTGCGCAAATCATGCGTGAAACGAACGAAAAAATGAACATAACGGCGATCACTGAGGAGCGCGAAATCATCGCGCGGCACTATATCGATTGCCTTTTTGCGGCGGAGCTTCTGCCTGCGGGAGCGAATGTCCTCGATGTTGGCAGCGGTGGCGGCATGCCGACGCTTCCCTTTGCCATCGTGCGCCCGGATGTCACCGTGACCGCACTTGATGCGACAGCAAAAAAGACGGCTTATATCGCCGATACGGCGGCAAAACTGGGGCTTTCAAATGTTAAAATTGCCACAGGCAGAGCCGAGGAGCTGGGAAGAGACGGCACGTATCGCGAAAAATACGATGTGGTTTGTGCCAGAGCCGTAGCGGCACTGAATATTTTGCTCGAATGGTGCGTTCCTTTCGCCAAAAAAGGAGGGCTTTTCATCGCGATGAAAGGAAAAAATGCGGAAGAAGAACTGAAAACGGCGCAAAACGCTGTTAAAAAGCTCGGAATTTTGCTCGCGCAGAGGCAAAATATCACTCTGCATGAGGAAAACGGAACCTCAACGCGCGAGAATTTTATCTTTATAAAGAATGAGAAAACGGCGATGCTTTATCCGAGGGCAAATGCACAGATTAAGAAGAAGCCGCTGTAAAAAGAAGTGAAATCCGGCATGGATTTCACTTCTTTTATGATATTTTTTCAGTGGAGCTTCTCTACAATTAAAGTTTTCGCCCGCCGCTTAGTAGGGGCGAACATTGTTCGCCCGCGAAGAAACATAAAGAAACTTTTCCTTTATCGTACTTTTCAATGACGAAAAGTACCAAAAGTCAGCAAGGAGGACTCGCGCCGTCCTCCTTCCAAACCACTGGCGGCGTGCACGAGTTAGTCGCAGGAAGTATTGCGTGGCAAGTGTGTGCGGCAAGGGGCAAAGTAAAAGTCGGAGGTTTTGCGCTCTCCGCAATCTAAACTATACCACGCGTGCGAACATATCGCACGAAAAAGCCGAGCAGATTCGTGCACGCATTGTCCGCACGCCCGCTGAAAGTGCATGGGGGCGTGACTCCAGTACCTGCGCTGACGGGATGGAAAGCATATCTTTTGTTTTGTCTGTTGGTTGTGCTTGGGCTTTGTGCGTAGGGCGGTGGCTTGCTGCCGCCGTATAGAATCATAAAGTAACTTTTCCTTTATCATACTTTTCTGTGAAGAAAAGTACCAAAAGTCAGCAAGGAGGACTCGCGCCGTCCTCCTTGCAACCACCGCGGCGTGCACGAGTTAGTCGCA
>ENA-UERK01001099-UERK01001099.1-human-gut-metagenome-genome-assembly--contig:-NODE-1099-length-20794-cov-6.147705_pt1 | contig 20794 bp, 20 predicted proteins | sample MGYA00242957_ERZ507957 | MGnify/ENA primary metagenome ERZ507957 (study PRJEB26167, sample SAMN06115538) | human gut metagenome | host: Homo sapiens | place: China:Heilongjiang | collected 2015-11-06... | reverse complement strand
GCAAAGCGCAGGGTCAGCCCGACTTAAGCGAAGGTTGCGTCCGACGCGACGACGCTTATAAGGTGTTTATTTTAATTCGGTTTCTGCTGAATCCAAATTAAAATGCGCCGCAGGCACCTTGAGAGCGTATCTGCGGCGCCGTACGGACGATGCTTTCGCATCGTTCGTATCCAGCCGCAGCTTAGCGTTAGGGGGTCTTGGGGCGCAGCCCCAAGTGTGTTTTGCCTACTTTTGCTCATACAAAAGTAGGCCCCCGCCGGGCAGGCGTACCGGCCTTGCACCCTGCAAAATCAACGCCCCGCCGCCAGGCGACCACTAACCCGGCCCCAAAATTCTTTTACCCACTTTTCCTCACAGAAAAGTAGCCCCCGCCGAAGGCGGCCACCACCCCCCCGCGGCGAGCGGCGCTTCCCAAGCCCTCCGCAAGGCTTTTATCTCCCCCGGACTGACGGATAAAAAATCGACCCGTCAGCTCCGCCGCCGGCAGAACCTTCGGGTCGTTTGTTTTACAGGCTCACAGCTGGATCTTTTCCTCCTGCTCCTGGCTTTTCAGGTACCGTGCCTTTACAGCGCGGGAAAGAAGCGAGGCCAGCGCGCCGATGGTCCCCAGCAGCCCCAGCCACCCCAGGAACATGACCGCCGTGATCTCACCGGCCGGGTTGCCGCCGCGGCTCAGCAGCTCCATCCCGCCAAAGAGGACAAGGCACCCCGCCAGCACCAGCAGGAGCTTCCCCGGCTTGGTCGTGGCCTTGGCGGTGGAAAAGCCCACATCCAGCGTTACCAGCAGCAGAACGATGCACAGGATCGTCCCTTGAGAAAGCAGCGTGCGGATCAGGAACATATCATTTTTCCTCCGTCTTTTCGTCGGATTCTTCGGCCGCCGCGGGTGCGCTCTCCTGCTTCAGCTTCTGCATCAGCGCCTCCAGCTCCTCCGGGCTCATGGAGCTGCGCAGCTGCTCCACCCGCCGCTCCAGGTCCTTCTGGGCCTCGGCAGCCGCGGTTTTGGCCTGCTCTATGTTCTGCTTTTGGTACGCGCGCGCTAAACCATCCGCGTACGCGCGCCCCGTGGGCGCGGGCGCAACCGGGATCAAAGCCGTCAAACCGCAAAGCACCAGCACCAGCTTCAGGCAGGTGATGGCCGCCCCGTAGCTGGGATATTCGGTGTGCAGGGTGGAAAGGTACAGCGCCTTATAGTCGGCAAAGAAAATGACGGTAAGGATGCACCACACCAGGAAAAACCCGAACCCCAGAATGAGCTTTTTGTTGGTATCCAGCCCCCGGCGGTTGCAGAACAGAATGCCGCCGATGACCAGCAGCGCCAGCATCACCAGCTCCAGCAGCAGGAAGACGGGCCAGGTGGCAGGCCCTTGGGCTAGGTATCCCCGGCTCAGGATGAGATCTCCGATGACCACCGCCGCAAACAGCAGGATGGCCGCAATAAACCGGGCGCGGGGAGCAGTACTTTTTTCCATCGTTGTCACCTCTTTCGCAGAATAAACGGCCCCAAAACGGCCGAAATTGTAAATTTTTTGTTAAAAATTGTGAAATATTAACCTCTCAGATGCAAAAAGGGGTCGATTTTGCCGTATTAGTGGGGGGAGTTTTTCGACCTTGGTTTCATCCACTGTGATTTCAGCCACAGTGTAGCATATGTTTTTTCCCTTGGCAAGTTTTTTCATCAAATCCAGCGATTCGCCGGCAGGGCGCGGGCCCTCCGGCAGCAAATAGAAACTGGGCGGCGGCATCCTGTCCCGCCCGCCAAAAAAGGAGGACCCACCATGGATTGGGCTATCAAAATCGGCTATGCGGTGATGGTTTTCGCCATCATCATGTGCTTCATCTTCAGCAAGCGCGGCGAAAAGGAAATGCGTCATATGGTTGACCGCTTCGCCCAGGCGTTCTGCAAGCTTTCCAACTATGTGCTGCCGGGCGGCAAAGCGCCCGCGGCCTCGCTTTCCACCCGCAAAAAGGACGGGGTGATGCAGGCCCTGCCGGCCGCCGAGCAGCCGGAGGAGCTGCAAAAGCTGATGAAGCGGGGAACCGCCCGCCACCTGGCGGAGCTGTACGGCCAGATGGAGGAGGCCAGCGCCGAGCTGGTGTACCGCTGCCGCCGCCACCGCCGCAACCGGGAGCTTTTCGCCGATCCCATCCGGCAGATATGCTATGTGACCGATGTGTTTCTGGAGGGCTGCGCCGACCTCAAAACGGTCAGCGACCAGAACCGCGTCAACGCCTTCGAGAGCTTTTACACCGACCAGCTGATGCACCGGGCCGCGCTGCTCAAGAGGATCGCCGGTGAAAACGCCGAGTCGTTCCTGGAGCTGAACATGGACTACGACCTGGCCACCGTGGAGAAGATGGAGCTGGAGGCCAAGAAAAACCGCCGCAAGATACAGCGGGAGGAGACCGCCCGCAGAAAACAGGAAAAGGCCGCCCAACGCGAGATCAACCGCAACAAATAACGCCCGCAAAATTCCTCGCCCGGTAAAGCGGCCCCAAAGGGGAAACCGCAAGACCCATTGGGGTGCGGGGCCGGCTCCGAAGGCGCAATGGCCCGGCGGAAATGGGGGATTTGCGGCGGGCGCGCCGCAGCGGGGAGGGCTGCCCGTCAGGGTCAGCACGACAAAAGCGGAGGGCGCGCCCGCCTTCCTGCCCGGCCTGCGGGAGTGCGGGTACCGGGCGAAGGAAATACAGCAGATACCAGAAAAACAGCGAATACAGGAGGTTCCGCTAGATGACGGAAAAACAGATAGGAGGGAACGGCATGGCCAAACGGCAGCCAACAGTACTGCGCGTACCGGAAAACGGGGCAGGGGATCCCTTTTTTGGGCGGCAGGGCAATTGGTTCGAGGTTATTTTTGAATCTTCCTACGATGGCTTTTACATCACCGATGGCAACGCCATCACCCTGACCCTGAATAAAAGCTACGAGACCATCAGCGGCCTGCGCAAGGAGGAGATGGTGGGCCGCAGCATGGCGGAGCTGGTGGCCAGCCGGGTCATTTCGGGTTCCGGCACATTGCTGGCGCTGGAACGCCGGGAATCGGTGACGATGGAGCAGCAGTTCAAAACCGGCAAGCGGGCCATCATCACCAGCACCCCGGTTTTCGATTCCGAAAGCAACATTGTCATGGTGGTTACCAATGTCCGGGATGTTACCGAGCTGTACTCCCTGAAGGAGCAGCTGGAGCAGAGCGAGGAGCGCAACCGGCTCTATTCCGCCGAGCTGGAGGCTGCCCGCAGCCGCCAGGACCGCAATCCATCCAGCCTTATTTTCCACGATAAGAGCATGCAGAATGTCATTAGCCTGCTGAACCGCGCCGCCCAGATGGAGGTGCCGGTGCTGCTGCAGGGCGAGGTGGGCGTGGGCAAGGGCGCCCTTTCGGAGTACATCTACAGCAAAAGCAAGCGACGCAAGGAACACTTTATCACCATACCCTGTGCCTCCCTGCCGGATGACACCATGGTGGCCGAGCTGTTCGGGCTGGGACCGGGGGTCTCACCGGAATACCCGCAGGGCAAGGTGGGGCTGCTGGAGCAGGCCAACCGCGGGGTGGTCTTTCTGGATGAGGTGGAGCAGCTGAACCACGAGTGCCAGACCCGGCTGCTTTCGGTCATCAAGCGGCGGCAGGTAAAGCCGCTGGGCTACGGCGCCGATAAACCCTGCGACCTGCGCATCATTGCCTCCACCAGCGCGGACCTGCTGGCCCTGGTGCGGGAAAAGAAGTTCCGGGAGGACCTGTACTATGCCTTGAGCGTGTTGCCCATCAATGTGCCGCCGCTGCGGGAGCGCCGGGAGGATATTCCCTACATTGTGACGGCCTATGCCGCCGAAATGAACAAGAAATATCACCAGAAAAAGCGCTTCGCCCCGGAGACCATCATCTGTATGCAGAGCTACAACTGGCCCGGCAATATACGGGAGCTGCACAATGTGGTGGAGCGCATGATGATTATTTCCAAGAACAATGTCATCCAGCCGGAGGAGCTGCCCATTACCGATAACATCACCATCAGCCAGAAGGAGAGCGAGGAGTACTTTGAGCAGGTGAACCTGCACAGGCTGGTGGAGCAGCTGGAGATCAGTTACATCCGCCGGGCGTACAGCCGCTACGGCAATGTAAGGGACGCCGCCCGCAGCCTGGGCATGGATGCTTCCACCTTTGTGCGCAAGCGCAAAAAGATAGAGCAGGGGAGGGAATAGTTGCAAAAACGCAATGATGCGCAAAAATGCAACACCTCTTGATTTGTTCAAAAATTTTTAACGAATAGCCAGAAAAGCAAGGAATCAAGCGGAAAAACGGAACAAAATTTTTTGAAAATCGGGAGTGACTGTTGCAGATTCGCAACACGAACTCCCGATTTTTCCGCAAAAAAAGCAAAAAATGCAGCAAAAACACCCAAAACCGCAAATATGCCAAAAATAAAAGTGAACAAAGGAATTCTCCTCAAAAATACACCCCTGCCAAACTTGCTCCGGGGCGGTTTACAAGCCGAAATTGGCTGGATATAATCGAAAATGAAAGCGGGCGGACACTGTGCCGTGCCCCTGGAGAAAGGTCCCGCTTTGCTGTAAAAATGCCGGTTGGCCGCCGCCTGATTGGGACAGGGGAGCAGCCCGCCGGCAGAGGAGTTACCACAAAAAACTGTGACGAGGAGGAAACTTCAACATGACCGAAATGACCGAAACCAAAAAAGTGGAGGTACCGGAAGGCTTTATGACCGGTAAGTTCCCGCTGAAAAAGCGCGCTTACGGCGAAGAGCAGCCCGGTATCAAAGTAGGCCCCTTCAAGATCCGTCTCCCCCTGATCCACCATGAGTGGTCCTGGACCGAGATGGCCGCCGCCATGTTCCTGGGCGTTGCCTGCCTTGGCGCCGGCGTAACCACCACCATGACCACCTTTGGTCTGGATGACCCCGCGAATATCGCTGCCCTCGGCTTTGATGAGAACGGCGTATTCCTGATGGCCCTGACCTTCGGTGTTCTGAACGCGATCTGCTACTACCTGCCCTCTCTGCTGGGCGACCCCGTAGTTCCCGGCTGGATCACCCCCGCGCTGCCCCTGACCCTGAAGTTCCTGCAGCAGTGGGACCTGCCCAACTACGCCACCGGACAAGTAGACCGTATTTACGCGATGATAGCCCTGCAGATGCTGGTTGCTCTCAGCTTCCTCATCATGGGTGCTACGGGTATCGGCCGTAAGCTGGTAGATGCCGTACCCATGGGCATCAAGGCCGGTATTGTATTGGGCGCCGGCGTAACGGCAGCGGTAAATGTATTCTCCGCCCGTATGCCCAAGGCCCCCTGGACCGTTGCCATCGCTGTCCTGATGTCCTACTTCTTCCTGTTTAACCCCACCTTTGCCCGCAAGGCGACCAAGAGCCGCTTCTGGAATGTAGTGCGTAACCAGGGCGTAGTACCTGCCCAGCTGTTCGCCATCATTCTGGCTCCCGTGCTGCTGCACGAGATCCCGCTGCCTCAGATCCAGTGGGGCTTTACCCCCCTGAGCTTCGGCTATGTTCTGGAGCACTTCACCATCTTTGGTCTGGGCTTCCCGGCCTGGAGCTTCTTCCTGGCGGCGATCCCCTCCGCGCTGGCGACCTACATCATCGCCTTCTCCGACTTTGTACTGGCGAAGGAAGTTGTTGCCGAGGCAACCTCTTACCGTCCTGATGAGAAGGTTATCTTCGATGCCAGCCGTTCCAACCTGGTAAGCTTCCTGCGTAACACCATCATGTCCCTCTTTGCTCCCTGGGTCCCCATGTGCGGCCCGCTGTGGGCTTCCGGCCTTTTGACCATCACCGAGCGCTACAAGAGAGGCTACAAGACCATGCACACCTACTGGGATGGTGTATGTACCTTCCGTGCAGCTACCGTAATCGCTGTTCTCATCCTGCCGCTGGTTACCCTCATTAAGCCTGCGTTTGCCATCTTCTTCGGCATCACCATGGGCGTTCAGGCCTTCGCCTGCGGCAACATCGGTATCCGTATGTGCACCACCGCCAATGACCGCGGCGTTGCCTGCGTTATCGCCGGTGCCCTGACCTACTTCACCCCCGGCTGGGCTCTGCTCGTCGGCATCATCGTTTGGGTTGTCGTTGACGGCTCCGAGGCAGTTATCAACCTGAAGAACCGCAAGAAGACCCCCGGTGAGCCCACTCCCGAGGAGCTGGTTTTCAAGGCTGAAGACAAAAAAGGCTGCTGCTAATCATTAAAGAAATTACCCCGCAAGGAAAATGCCCCACCCACGGGAGATGAGTCAACACCGCGGTGCGCGCTCATCTCCCGGCGGGAAAAGGGAAAGATGGAGCTGACATTCCCAAGGTCAGTTCCATCTTTTCCCGCGAAAGCGCGCCGGCCGAAATGAGAAAAGAAAAAGGGAGGTAAACCGCCATGAAAATGCTTTCCATCAAACCGACCATCTATAAATACAAGACCGCCGAGGAATTCGCTAAGGAATTCAACATCGGCGCAGGTGACCTGGTAATCACCAACGAATATATCTACCAGCCCTTCTTTGGCAAGCTGAACCTCGGCTGCGATGTGCTGTATCAGGAGAAATACGGCGCTGGCGAGCCCTCCGATGACATGGCAGAGGCCATGTATAAGGACATTAAAGGCGACCATAAGCGTGTTATCGCCATCGGCGGCGGTACCGTCATTGATATTTCCAAGCTTTTTGCACTGAAAACTGTTTCCCCCATCCTGGATCTCTACGATGGCAAGACCGAGATCGTAAAGGATAAAGAGCTGGTTCTGGTGCCCACCACCTGCGGCACCGGCAGCGAAGTGACCAACATCGCCATTCTGGCGCTGAACAGCCGCGGCACCAAGAAGGGCCTGGCGGTGGATGAGATGTATGCCGACAGCGCCGTGCTGGTACCCGAACTGCTGAACGGCCTGCCCTTCCGCTTCTTCGCCACCAGCTCCATCGACGCCCTGATCCATGCGGTGGAATCCAGCCTTTCCCCCAAGGGCAACGAGATGACCCGGATGTTTGGCTACAAGGCCATTGATATGATTCTGCACGGCTACAAGAAGATCGCTGCGGACGGCCCTGAGGCCCGGATGCCGCTGCTAGAGGACTTCCTAATGGCCTCTCTGTACGCGGGCATCGCCTTTGGCAATGCGGGCTGCGCCGCCGTTCATGCCATGAGCTATCCTCTGGGCGCTACCTTCCATGTGGCGCACGGCGAAAGCAACTATGCCATGTTTACCGGCGTAATGAAGAACTATATGGAGATTCGCCAGGATGGCGAGATCGAGAGGCTCAATCAGTTCATCGCCGATATCCTGGGCTGCAAGGTAGAGGATGTTTATGAGGAGCTGGAGAAGCTGCTCAATAACCTCATCCAGAAGAAGGCCCTGCACGAGTACGGCATGAGCCGTGAGCAGATCGAGGAATTTGCGGACAGCGTAATAGCGAACCAGGGCCGCCTGATGGCCAATAACTTTGTGGAACTGGATCGTGACCGTTTGATCAAGATCTATACCGAGCTGTACTAATTGCACATAAACAGAGCCGACTAACGATGAATCCAAAGAAAGAAAGGAAGTAACGAAAATGGCACTGATGACAGGCGAACAGTATATCGAAAGCATTAAGAAGATCAAAATGGAGATCTATATGTTCGGTGAGAGATACAATAACCCCACCGAGAGCCCCATTCTGCGTCCCTCCCTCAATTCCGTGCGCATGACCTACGACCTGGCCCAGATGCCCGAGTACGAGGATCTGATGACCGTGGTTTCTCCCTACACCGGCACCCGTGTGAACCGCTTTACCCACATCCACCAGAGCAGCGAGGACCTCATCAAGAAGGTAAAGATGCAGCGCCTGTGCGGCCAGAAGACCGCCGCCTGCTTCCAGCGCTGCGTGGGTATGGATGCTTTCAACGCCCTGTTCTCCACCACCTATGAGTGCGACAAGGCCCACGGCACCAACTACCATGAGAACTTTGTGAAGTTCATGAAGTATGCCGCTGAGGCCGACCTGACCGTTGACGGCGCCATGACCGACCCCAAGGGCGACCGTTCCCTGGCACCTCACGCCCAGGCCGATCCTGATATGTTCCTGCGTATTGTGGAGCGCCGCCCCGACGGTATCGTAGTCCGCGGCGCCAAGGCCCACCAGACCGGTATCTGCAACTCCCACGAGGTCATCGTAATGCCCACCCAGTCCATGGGTCCCGATGATAAGGACTATGCGGTTTCCTTCGCCGTACCGCTGGATACCCCCGGTCTGTTCATGATCATCGGCCGCCAGAGCTGCGACACCCGTAAGCTGGAGGGCTCCACCCTGGATGTTGGTAACTCCGAGTTCGGCGGCGTGGAAGCCTTGACCATCTTTGACGATGTATTTGTTCCCAATGACCGTATCTTCCTGTGCGGCGAGCATGAATTTGCCGGGATGCTGGTGGAGCGCTTTGCCGGTTACCACCGCCAGAGCTACGGCGGCTGCAAGGTCGGCGTAGGCGATGTTCTGATTGGTGCTGCTGCTGTTGCCGCTGACTACAACGGCGCTGCCAAGGCCAGCCACATCAAGGATAAGCTCATCGAGATGACCCACCTGAATGAGACCCTGTACTGCTGCGGTATCGCCTGCTCCGCCGAGGGCCACAAGACCGAGAGCGGCAACTACATCATTGACCTGCTGCTGGCCAATGTCTGCAAGCAGAATGTGACCCGCTTTCCCTATGAGATCGTCCGCCTGGCCGAGGATATCGCCGGCGGTCTGATGGTCACCGCTCCCTCCGAGAAGGACCTGCGCGATGAGAAGATCGGTCCGTACATCGATAAGTACCTGCGCGGCGTGGCTGCCGTCACCACCGAAAACCGCATGAAGATCCTGCGTCTCATCGAAAACCTGGCCCTGGGCACCGCGGCCGTTGGCTACCGCACCGAATCCATGCACGGCGCCGGTTCTCCCCAGGCTCAGCGCATCATGATAAGCCGCCAGGGCAACCTGAACGCCAAGAAGGAGCTGGCCAAGGCCATCGCCCATATTGAAGAATAACCTCCTCATAGAATAACCCCTTTATCTCCCCGCGGGGCAGGGCACAGGGCGCTGTGCCCCGGCTCTGCCCCGCCCCCTTTGCGGGGGAAAACCAAAGACCCAAGGAGAGATGCAACCATGCTGGAACGGATCGAACAGGTTCTGGATGAAAAAGTACGCCCCGCCCTGCGCACCCACGATGGCGACATAAAGGTGGTGCGGGTGGAGGACGGCGTTTTGTACTTCCGTATGCTGGGGCAATGCAGCAACTGTCCCTCCGCGGTGGTAACGGCCGAAGAACTGGTGGCCCCGCCTATTCTGGAGGCGATACCGGAGCTGCGGCAGGTGGTGCTGGATACCACCGTAAGCGATGAGCTGTGGCAGGACGCCATGGAGCTGCTGCGGCGGCGTCACGCCGGTGAAGCGTGAGAATAGGCATAAAGTACTGTGGGGGCTGCAACCCACGCTATGACCGGGTGGCCGCGGTAAAGGAGCTGCAACAGCGGCACCCCGAATGGAAGATAGAGCCCGCCGGAGAGGGCGGGCAGGAGTACATCCTGGTGGTGTGCGGCTGTACCGCCGTGTGCGCGGGCCATACCCAGCTGGAGGCCACCAAACACAAATTTGTCATTAACAGCAGGGAGCAGCTTGCGGCTGCCTGCGAAGCGATAATAAAAGAAAACGAGGTGTAACAATGGAGGACTGGAGAACTCTGTATCAACAGAAGCTGACCACAGCCGAGGAAGCGGTAAAGCATATTAAATCCGGCGACCGGGTGGTAGTGACCCACGCCACCGGCGAACCCATCCTGCTGACCGACGCGATGGTAGCCAATGCCGAGCAGTACGAGAATGTGGAAGTGGTGCACATGGTGGCCATGGGCAAGGCCGAATACTGCCTGCCCGAAAATTCCAAGCACTTCCGCCACAACAGCCTGTTCCTGGGCGGCAGCACCCGTAAGGCCATAGAGGAGGGCCGGGGCGACTTTACCCCTGTGTTCTTCAGCGAGATTCCGGAGCTGTTCCGCACCACGCTGCACCCCAATGTGGTACTGCTGCACCTGAGTACCCCCGATGAGCACGGCTACTGCAGCTTTGGCGTTTCCTGCGACTACACCAAGCCCGCCGCCGAGTGCGCCGACCTGCTGATCGCGCAGATCAACCCCAAGATGCCCCGCACCATGGGCGACAGCTTTATTCATGTAAGCAAGCTGGATTACATTGTGGAGCAGGAGACTGACCTCATCGAGCTGGCCCCGCCCCATATCGGCGATGTGGAGCGCGCCATCGGCGAGAATATTGCCTCCCTGGTGAAGGACGGCGACTGCCTGCAGCTGGGCATCGGCGCCATTCCCGACGCGGTGCTCCTGTTCCTGAAGGACAAGAAGGACCTGGGTATCCATTCCGAGATGTTCAGCGACGGCGTGGTAGAGCTGGTAGAGGCCGGTGTCATCACCAATGCGAAGAAGAACATTCACAAGGGCAAGAGCGTGGCGACTTTCCTGATGGGCACCCGCCGCCTGTATGACTATGTAGATAACAACCCCGAGGTGGCCATGATGCCGGTGGACTATGTCAATGATCCCCGTGTCATCTGCCAGAACGATAACCTTGTTTCCATCAATTCCTGCGTGCAGGTGGACCTAATGGGCCAGGTGGTTTCCACCTGCGTGGGTCTGCGGCAGATCAGCGGCGTGGGCGGCCAGGTGGACTTTGTCCGCGGTGCCAATATGAGCCGGGGCGGGCGCACCATTATGGCCATGCCCAGCACCGCCGCCAAGGGCACCATCTCCAAGATCGTTCCGCTCATTGATGAGGGCGCGGCCGTGACCACCAGCCGCTACGATGTGAACTATGTGGTGACCGAGTACGGCATTGCCCAGCTGAAGGGCAAGACCCTGCGTGAGCGAGCCAGAGAGCTCATCAAGATCGCGCATCCCGATTTCCGGGAGGGGCTCATCAAGGTATACGAGGAGCGCTTCCACGCGAAGTTCTGATTGATTTTCTCTTCATTTTCATGTTCCCCTTCGCGGAGAGGAGGACAATGCCAGCCCCATTGTCCTCCTTTTCTGCACATAGAGAAGCGGAAAAAATGACCGAAAAGAGAGGAGTACACCTCCATGAATGAAGTGATATTAAGCGGACTGGGCATCCTGCTGGCACTGTGCGGCATGACCGTACTCATCTTTCGGCGGGTCTCGCCCATTATAGTGGGGCCGCTGGCGGCGCTGCTGGTAACAGTGATGAGCGGGCTGCCGGTGCTGGATTCGGTGACCGGCACCTATGTACAGGGCGTTGGCTCCTTCTTTGTTTCCTACTTTATGATCTTCCTGCTGGGGAACATCCTGGGCAGCCTGTACCAGATCAGCGGGGCGGCGGCGAAGATCGGCGAAACGGTGGTGCGGTGGTTCGGCGCCAAAAACTGCATGGTGGCGTGCTTGATTTCGGCGGCGCTGCTGAGCTACGGCGGCATCAACAGCTTTGTCATCATCTTCGCCATCTATCCCATCGCGCTCAAGCTCTTTGAGGAGGCGGACCTGCCCACCTACCTGCTGCCGGGTATTGTGTGCGGCGGCATGTGGACCTTTGCGATGACCGGGCCCTTTTCACCGCAGATCTGCAACATCGTTTCGATGCAGAGCCTGGGCACCCCCTCCTACGCCGGGCTGATCCCCGGCTTGGCGGCTTCGGTCGTCATGGCGGTGCTGATTGTGTGGTACATGAACCGCCAGGCAAAGAAGGCAAAGGGACGGGGTGAGCACTTTACCCCACCGGAGGGCGGTGTGCGCCAGCATGAGGGGCCCACTCCCGGCACCGTGGTCAGCTTTATCCCGCTGACGGCTGTTATCGTGCTTTTTAATGTGACGGAGATCGGCATTGTGGCCTGCCTGCTCATCGGCATTGTGCTGTCGCTGGGGCTTTTCTGGCGCAGCATCCCGTGGGGAGAGATGCTCTCCACCATGAACCAGGCGGCGGGCAGCTCCGTGACGGTCATCATCAACACGGCTACCATTGTGGGCTTTGGTGCGGTGGCGAAGATCACCCCTTTCTATGCCTGGGCGGTGGAGCTGCTGGAGGCTTCCACCGCGAACCCCTATGTGGTGGCCGCCGTGGGCAGCAATATTTTCGCCTGCATCCTCGGCTCCTCCTCCGGCGGGCTGACGCTGATGTATACCTCGCTGAAGGATATCTTCCTGAGCTACGCGGGGCAGGGGTACAGCCTGGAGTTTATCCACCGTCTGTGCTCGCTCGGCTCCGGGGGGCTGGATTCCATGCCCTGGAACGGCTCCATTGTTTCGGTGTTCGGCATCTGCCACACCACCCACAAGGCCAGCTATAAGTATAACTTTGTGACCTGCGCGGTGATCCCGGTGCTGTGTACCTTCCTCATCGCGCTGCCCATCTGTATCTGGCTGGGCTGAGAGAAGAAGGAGAAAACCCATGAAAACGATACTGACCATGCCCAGCCCCGAGCTGGCCCTGCTGACGATGACGGGGGAGGGTAAGCCCTTTGTGCTGAACCGCCGCACCATGGCGGAGCTGGAAGCCCTGCTGGATGAGGTGCGCCGCCGCGCCCCCCGGGCCCTGGTACTCACCGGGGAGGGGAGGTTCTTCTGCGCCGGGGCGGATATACGGGAGATGGCGGCCATGGATGGCCGGGAGCTGTATGACTGGGCGCTACTGGGCAGCCGCCTGAACACCAACCTGGAGGAGCTGCCGATGCCGGTGCTGGCCGCGGTGAACGGCATGGCGCTGGGCGGCGGCTGTGAGCTGGCGCTGGCGTGTGACCTGCGGCTGGCCTCCATGGCGGCGAGCTTTGCGGTGCCGGAGGTGACCCTGGGCACCATATGCGGGGCGGGCGGCACCCAGCGGCTGCCCCGGCTTATCGGTGAAACGCGGGCCAAGGAGATGATCTTTACCGGGCGGGAAATTACCGCCGAAACGGCCCGGGAATGGGGTCTGGTAAATGGGGTCTTTACTGCCGGCAGCCTGCTGGAGGAAACACTGAACCTGGCGGAGGAGATCGCCCGGAACAGCCCCTACGCTGTGACCCGCGCCAAGCGGAGCATCAACGGCGGACGGGAAATGCTGCTGGAGGAAGCGCTGGAATGGGAACGGAGTCTCTTTGGCGAATGCGGCGAAAGCCGGGACCGCCGGGAGGGCATGAAGGCTTTTTTGGAAAAAAGGCCCCGGGTATTTACCGGGGAATGAAAGGAGATACCGGATGGCAAAGGTGATCTCGGCCGCCGAGGCCGCCGCCCTGATTGGGGACGGCATGACGGTGGCGGTGGATGGCTTTATCGGCTTTTCGCTGGCGGAGGATATCCTGTGTGAGATGGAGGAGCGCTTCCTGCGGGAGGGCCACCCCCGTGACCTGCGGCTGGTGAATGTGGCGGGCTTGGGCGGCGATGGCTGCCGCCGGGGCATCAATCATTTTGCGCACCGGGGGATGCTCTCCCGGCTTTTGTGCAGCAATCTCAGCCTGGCCAATGCCATTTACCCCCACATCAGCGCAGGGGATTTTGCGCTGTTTATGGCTCCGCAGGGGGTCATGTCCCACATGATGCGGGCCATCGCCGGCAAAAAGCCGGGGATGCTGACCTCCGTGGGCCTGCGGACCTTTGTGGATCCCCGCCGGGATGGCTGCCGCATGAACCAAAAGGCCTGGGAAAGCGGCGAGGAAGTGGTGCAGCTGGTGGAGCTGGCCGGGCAGGAGCAGCTCTTTTTCCCGGCGTTCCCGCTGGATGCCTGCATCATCAAGGGCAGCACTGCCGATGCCGATGGGAACATCAGCATGGAAAAGGAGGCCTTTCTGCTGGAGCAGTACGAGATGGCCGCTGCCGCCCACAACAGTGGCGGGCTGGTGCTTGCCCAGGTGGATCAACTGGTGCCGGCCCACACCATGAACGCCAAGGATGTGGTGGTGCCGGGCTGTCTGGTGGATTACATCGTGGTAGGGCGGGAGGAGAACTCCCGGCAGCAGTTTGTCACCGAGGAGCGCTGGGTGGAGGCCTTTACCGGGAGGGTGCGCATCCCGCTGGAGGGGCTGCCGCCGGTGCCGCCGGACATCAAAAAGGTGATGGCCCGCCGGGCCGCCGCGGAAATAAAGGACGGTGACTTTGTTAATTTCGGGATCGGGGTGCCTACCCTTATCACCAATGTACTGGCCGAGGAAAAACGGCTGGAGCGGGTGACGCTCAGCATTGAATCCGGGACGATAGGCGGGGCGCCGCAGGGCGGCCTGCTGACCGGCGCCGCCTACAATGCCGATGCCATGATAAAGCAGCCGGATATCTTTGACCTGTATGATGGCGGCGGCATCGATGTGGCATGCCTGGGCGGGGCGGAATTTGACCGGGAGGGCAATGTGAATGTGAGCCGCTTTGGAGAGAAGATCCCCGGGCCCGGCGGGTTCATCAATATCTCGCAGGGAGCGAAGAAGGTGTGCTTTATGGGCAGCTTTACCGCCGGGGAAAGCGAGATCCGGCTGGAAGGCGACCGGCTGCGCATCATAAAGGACGGCGGTATCTGCAAGTTCCGGCAGGCGGTGGGGCATATCACCTTTTCCGGGGAGTACTCCAACCAAAAGGGGACCCAGCAGGTGCTGTATATCACCGAGCGCGCGGTGTTCCGCCTGACGCCGGAGGGCCTGCTGCTGTGCGAGATCGCCCCCGGGGTGGACCTGCGGCGGGATATTCTGGAGAAGATGGAATTTACCCCGCTGATTGCCCCCGACCTGCGGGAAATGGACGCGGCGCTTTTTACCGAGTGAGGGAAATTTATGCGTTTTGAAAGCGTGTGGGCGGTGTACTTTAGTGCCTGCGGCAGTACCCGGCGGGTGCTGCGGCGGATGGCCGAAGCGGCCGGGGAAGCGCTGGCCCTGCCGGTGCGGGAGCTGGACTACACCCTGCCCCCGGCACGGGAACAAAACTATGCCTTTGGCGAAGGAGATCTGATATTCTGGGGGAGCCCGACCTACGCGGGGCGGCTGCCCAATGTGCTGCTGCCCTTTTTGCGGGGGCACTTTACCGGCGGGGGCGCAGCGGCCGTGGCGGTGGTGCTGTACGGCAACCGCGGCTATGATGACGCCCTGAAGGAGCTGTGCGAGGTGCTTTCAGGGAACGGCTTTTGCCCGGCGGCTGCGGCGGCAATGGTGGGCGAGCATGCCTTTGCGCCGGCGCTGGCCCATGGCCGGCCGAATGCTGGAGACATGGCCGAAGCGGAGAACTTTGCCCGGAACGCGGCGCATACGCTGCGGGAACGGGAACGGCCCATTCCGGCAGCGGTGCCCGGCCGGGAGCCGATTGGGCCCTACTACACCCCGCTGGGACTGGATGGGGAACCAGCGCGCTTTTTGAAGGCGAAGCCGCTGACCGACCCCCTGAAATGCGCCCGGTGCGGGCTGTGCGCGGCGCTTTGCCCCATGGGGTCCATCCCAAGAGAGACCCCGGAGGAATGCGGCGGCATCTGCATCAAGTGCCAGGCCTGTGTAAAGGGATGCCCCACCGGGGCCAAATATTTCGCCGACGCGGCGTTTTGCTCCCACCGTGCCATGCTGGAGCAGACCTACGCAAAACGGCGGGAGAACGAATTCTTCCCGCCCCTGTGATGAATATACCTTCGCTTAGCAAGAGCAGATACGGCTTTTGCGGATATAAATACCGTCCGACTTTGTGCGTCGCGTTGACAGGTGCCAGCCTGCCTGCCGCTCCGCGCTTCCTCGGACGCCATTTCTCCCGCGCAAAAACTCCGAAAAGCGTGTGTGTCCTTGTCAAGCAAAGGTAAAATCCCCTGTCCAGACCCACGCGGGTGGACAGGGGAATTTTTTTATTCTTCGGTTTCCTCGGTGGAATCTGACCCCAACGGTTCGGTGCCTTCCCCTTCCGCCAGCCGGTAGCCCACGCCCACCTCGGTAAAAAGGTACCGGGGTTCTTCGGGATTTTTCTCCAGCTTGCGGCGGAGGTTGGCCATATGGACCCGCAGCAGCTTGTTATCCCGGGGGTTGGCCGCGGGGCCCCACAGCTCCCGCAGTATCTGCTGGTAGGTAAGCACCCGCCCGGCATAGCGGCCCAGCAGCGCCAGGATCTTAAACTCACTGGGGGTCAGGCCGGCGTCCTCGCCGCCCAGGTAGGCCCGGTGCTTATTGTAGTCAATGACAAGATCCCCCACGATGTACTGGCCCTCCCGCAGCTCTTCGCCGCCGCAGGCCCGGCGGGTGTGGCGCAGCGCCGTGCGGATGCGCGCCAGCAGCTCCACGGTGCCAAAGGGCTTGGTGAGGTAATCATCCGCACCAAGATCCAGTGCGCCGGCCTTGTCGTCCTCGGTCATGCGGGCAGAAATGACAATGATGGGAACACTGCTCCATTTGCGGATGCTTTGAATGATGCCAATGCCATCCATATCGGGCAGGCCCAGGTCCAGCAGGACGCAATCGGGACAGTGGGAGGCCGCCAACGCCAGCGCCGAGCGGCCATCCCCCACGGCGACGGTATCATAGCCCGCGTTGCTCAAGGTGCTTTGCAGGTAGTGCCGGATGCCGGCGTCATCCTCTACGATCATGATCTTATCACAGTGTTTCATCCTTCAGTTTCCTCCTCATCTTCGGTTCCGGCAGGCAGCCACAGGCATACCCGCGCTCCACCCTCGGGGCGGTTTTCGGCGGTCATGCGGCCGCCGTGTGCTTTTATGATGGCGCTGCATAGCGTGAGCCCCAGTCCCAGTCCCCGGCGGCCATCAGCGCAGGAGCGCGGCTGCGGCAGCAGCTTGCGGTCAAAAAGCTGGGGGAGCAGCTCTGGAGGGAAACCCGCGCCGTCATCCTCCACAGCGATCATCACGGTATCCCCCTGCCCGGCGATCTCCACCCGGATGCGGGTAGCGCCCTCGGCGTGGTTCACCGCGTTTTCCAAAAGGTTCAGAATGACTTGCTCCATCAAGGTGGCATCCATCGGGGCGGTCAGGATCTCCTGCGGGCGGATGACCGTGACCGGCAGGGCATGGCGGCTGCGCCGCAGCTTCATCACGGCGCTGTCCACAATCTCCTCCACCACCTCATCGGTGCGGTGCAGGCTTACCTGTTCCCCGGCCATACGGGTGACCGAGAGCATATTTTCGGTGATGCGGGTCAGCCACCGGGTCTCCTGACGGATCTGCTCCAGCAGGGTACGGCGCTCCGCTTCGCTCAGGTCGGGCTGCTCCAGCAGCAGGCTGTCGGCACCCTCAATGGAGGCGAGCGGTGTGCGCAGATCATGGGAGAGAGCCCGCAAAAGGTCTGCCCGAAGCTTTTCGCTTTCGATCTCATACCGCAGGCGTTCGGTTTGCTTTACCCGAGTGGTAAGGGTGCTGATGACCACCGAGACCACCAGCATGACCACGAAGGTGAGCGGGTAACCCGTGATGCTCATATCAAAGCTCCAAAAGGGGTAGGTGAACATGTAATTGACGCAGAACACCCCGATGACCGAGGCCAGAACACCCCACACATAGCCGTTGGTGACCAGTGCCACTATGGCGACAGCCAGCACAAAGATGAGAACGGCAAAGGGGTTGTTGTCATCGTGCACGCGGGAAAGCACGCTGCATACGGCCACCGCCGCCCCCAATAGAAGCAGCATCCGCAGGGTGTCCCGCGCCCATTCTTTTTTGGGGATCATGCCGTTCACCTCCTATCCATTTATAATGTTCCAGCCCATTATACCATGCTGTGCCGGGACAGAAAGATAAATTATTCGCTAAGATTTATGTGGGAGAGTTTTTTTCCGAAAAATTAGCGTTGGACAGCCGTATAATGGTACCAAACCAAAACCCCGAGAGGTTTATGAGGAGGATATCATTATGCACACCCAGGCATACATCGAAGCTCGTAAGGAATTTATCAACTGCATCGTACTCAGCCCTATCTGTATCTTTGTTTCGCTTATCATTGCGTTTACCGAGTGGCTGCCCATCATGCATGCGGAGAAAAACAAGGTAGAGGCGTAACCCATACATACCACACACTTTTCCGATAGATCATCCCGCAAAAGGCGGTGCAGTACTGGTGGCTGTGCCGCCTTTTGTGTGCTCCCAAAAGCATATGAGCTCTTGTCAAGTGAAGGCAAAATGTTTCATGAAACAAAAATCCCCGCCAAAAGACGGGGATTTGTACTTTTCGGTGGGTCATTCGGCCTTGGGCATGTGGCTGTCCAGGTAATCAATGATATCCCGGAACAGCTCCTCCTTCAGTGCCTCATTGTGCACCTCATGGCGGGCACCGTGGTACAGGGTGATGGTGACATCCTTTAGTCCCTGGGCCTTCAGGCCCTCGTACACCTCGGTGACGCCCTTGCCGTTATTGCCTACGGCGTCCTCATCCCCGGCGTACAGCCACACGGGCAGGTCCTTGGGGATGGCGGCATACCATTCGGGACGGTTGCAGCGGTCCACCAGTTCCAGCAGCTCGCCGTAGCCGCTATTGGTAAAGATAAAGCTGCACCAGGGGTCCTTGATATACTTGCGGCAGACCTCCTCGTCGTGGCAGATCCAGTCCACCAAGGTCTTTTGCTCGGTCTGTTTATTGTTGTTGCCGGTGGTCAGCATATACAGCAGCTTGGAGGTCCCCTTCTTGCCGCCGAACAGCGAAATCAAGGCAACCAGCGCCTTGCCGGGACCGGCGGCGGGGTTCTTCCCGGCGGTGCCGCTGATGAGCAGCGCCTGGAGGTTTTTGCCGTAGCGGGCGGCGTACAGCCGCGCCACAAAGGAGCCCATGCTGTGTCCCAGCAGGAAGTAGGGCAGCCCGGCAAAGTGGGCGCTTATGGCCTTCCGCTCGATCTCCTGATCCTCCACCAGGTTGTTCCAGGCGCCTTTTTCGCCAAAGTAGCCCAGCATTTCATTGTTCAGACGGGCGGTGGAGCCGTGCCCCAGGTGATCAATACCGCAAACGGCATAACCGGCGTCGGTCAGGTGCTGGGCCAGCTCCTCGTACCGCAGGATGTACTCGCACATGCCGTGGCAGATCTGTACCACAGCGCGGGGGTGTCCCTCCGGCAGGAATAAAAAGCCCGAAAGCTTGCTTTTGCCATCGCTGGAATCCAGGGTAAAGGTTCTCTTCTCCATACCTCTTTTGTCCTCCTCGGTTTTATTGCACTTACACCAGCGCGCGGTCCACCGCGGTCACCTCCTGCGCATCGCCGGCAGGGTCCACGGTGTAAAAGGTCAGGTACTCAAAGCGAGTCCACAGCCGGGGCAGCAGGTCGCTGCCGCCGCCGGGCATACCGGTCACCACATAGTGGGGCAGACTATCCGCCAGCAGCTGCACCAGGCTGCGTTCAGGGTCTTCACTGTAATGCACGGTCATGCAGGCGCCGGCATTCAGGCTGGTGCGGTACAGGTGCTCTATAGCGGCGGGGTCCGGCACATTGCCAAACCGCGCGATATTCTGTACCTCCAGTACGCACTGGTGTTCATCGGCTAGGGCTCTCCCGGCCAGGATCAAACGGTCGCAGCTAAGCTGGTCGGTCACCAATACCAGCACGGTAGGATGCAGTTTTTGTGGCTTGCGGGTAGTCACCAACTGGGTCAACGCTCCTTTATGTTATTTTTGCATAGCGCTCCGCCCAGGAGCGTGTACTTCTATTTTCATTATAACAAATCCCACCGCAAAAAGAAACGAAAGTGAGAAATTTTCACGAAATGTTTGCAATTGTGCATAAGCAGGTGCCTCCCCAAAATTAGATAAAAAGTTGACGAACGGCCGAAAAAGCGGTATCATATAGGTAAAGCGGCACCCCGCGTATGCCCCACCGTGCCGCAGGATAATACGAGGTGAGCGAGCATGAACGAAAAAACGGTTTCCATTTCGGTGATCCGGCGCCTGCCGCGGTACTACCGCTATTTGGGGATGCTGCTGCACAGCGGCGTGACCCGTATCTCCTCCAAGGAGCTGGCCGCGCAGATGAAGGTCACCGCCAGTCAGATTCGTCAGGACCTAAACTGCTTCGGTGGCTTTGGCCAGCAGGGCTATGGCTACAATGTGGAGCTATTGTATAAAGAGATCGGCGCTATCCTGGGCGTCGAAAAAAAGATCCCGGCCATTCTCATCGGCTGCGGCACCCGCGGCCAGAGCCTTATCCGGGAGGACGACCTGTTCCGGGACCGCGGCTTTGAGCTGATCGGGGCCTTCGATAAATCCCCGGAGAAGATCGGTCAGGTGCTTCCCAATGGCCTGACAGTGCAGGATATTGCCACCCTGCCGGAATTTTGCCGTCAGCGCGGCCCGCACATGGCGGTGGTGTGTATTCCCCGGGATGCCGCCGAACAGATGGCGGAAACACTGGTGGAATCCGGTATCCGGTCGTTCTGGAATTTCTCCAGCTACGATTTTAAGCTGAAGTATGAGGAATATCCTTCGGTCAATGTCCACCTGGGCGATAGCCTGCTGACCCTCTCCTACCTGGTGAACCACCCCAAGGGGGAACCGCAGGAAGAATAAGTGCATATAAAAAAGCCCCCTCCAAGGAGGCTTTTTTCTATTCCCGGTAGAACACATCTTTAAGGCTCCCCTGCATAAGGGGAGGACACCGTCCCATAGCCTCCCTTGTGCAAAGGGAGGTGGTGAGCGGAGCGAACCGGAGGGATTGCCGGTACAAACTATGGAGATAGTTTCATCTCGCCTGTCGGCGGGGCGGAGCCTTTTGCAAAGGCATAGTTAGCACCGCTCGCCGCGGAGGCGTTCCTTTTGTGCGTACGCGTCGTCGCGGGCTGCGCTCCATGTCGGGTCACCCCGCTTACGCTTGGGGTAACCCTCCAACGCTCCGCCGCTCC
>ENA-UERK01001098-UERK01001098.1-human-gut-metagenome-genome-assembly--contig:-NODE-1098-length-20829-cov-7.592907_pt1 | contig 20829 bp, 19 predicted proteins | sample MGYA00242957_ERZ507957 | MGnify/ENA primary metagenome ERZ507957 (study PRJEB26167, sample SAMN06115538) | human gut metagenome | host: Homo sapiens | place: China:Heilongjiang | collected 2015-11-06... | reverse complement strand
CTCGACGATTTTTGTGCGGGACGGGGAGGGGGGGCGAAGCCCGCATCTGCCGCTAAAATTTATCCGTACTGCACAAAAAATTTATTGTCTTTTTTGTCACAATGTCACTTGACAAACCCGCTGAAAAAGGTATAATTTATAGATAGAAATTTCATAATATCAGTCAATAGAGGCGCGGAGGACAGGGTACTGCATATTTGGGGACAGGCACCCGGTAAATTTGCAGGAAGGGGTCTTCCGCCGAAGGGGCCGGACGGGTCTGTGCGTACGGTTCCTGGCAGCGCGGTGTAAGCGGCGCTGCTGTCATGTAGTGATACATGGAGCGCTATTGGTCAATGACCTTGACCGATAGCGCTTTTTTCATACCCAAAAGAAGTGCCGAGGCCAGCTCTGGTATTGGAAATGCACGTCCAAAAATTTGAAGGAGGAAAAACTTATGGAAAAGATGACATCTCTGCTTCGTCTGCGTATGAGCGCGAAGGACGCCCACTACGGCGGCAACCTGGTGGACGGCGCACACATGGTGCACCTGTTCGGCGATGTGGCCACCGAGCTGCTGATCAAGTGCGACGGCGATGAGGGCCTGTTCTGCGCGTACGATAACGTGGAGTTCCTGGCGCCCGTCTACGCCGGCGACTACATCGAGGCCTACGGCGAGATCGAGAAGATCGGCAACACCTCCCGCACCATGAAGTTCGAGGCCCGCAAGGTCATCGTCTCCCGCCCCGACATCAGCGCTTCCGCCGCTGACGTTCTGGCTGAGCCCGTGGTGGTCTGCCGTGCTCACGGCACCTGCGTCACCCCCAAGGACTGCCAGCGTCTGCCCATCGAGAAGTAAGGAGCGGAAACAATGGAGAAGCTTATCATTACCGCTGCTATCTGCGGCGCTGAGGTCACTAAGGCCCAGAACGAGGCTGTTCCCTATACCGTCGAGGAGATGGTCCGCGAGGCCAAGTCCGCGTACGAGGCCGGTGCGGCGATCCTGCACATCCACGTCCGTGAGGACGATGGCACCCCCACCCAGGGCCGCGAGCGTTTCAAGGTCGTCATGGACGCCATCCGCAAGGAGCTGCCTGACGTCATCATGATCCCCTCCACCGGCGGCGCCACCGGCATGAGCCCCGAGGAGCGTCTGCAGCCCACTGAGCTGTTCCCCGAGATGGCCACCCTGGACTGCGGTACCTGCAACTTCGGCGATGAGATCTTCGATAACACTATGCCCACCATGCGCGCCTTCGGCAAGCGTATGATCGAGAACGGCATCAAGCCCGAGTACGAGTGCTTCGAGCTGGGCCATATCGACACCGTTCTGGGCATGGCCAAGAAGGGCGAGGTCCCCGGCGATCCCATGCAGTTCAACTTCGTGCTGGGCGTGCACGGCTGCACCCCCGCCACTGTGGAGAACCTGGCGTTCTTCGCTAGCAAGATCCCGGCCAACGCTACCTGGACCGTGTCCGGCGTGGGCCGCGCTGCCTGGACCATGGCCGCTGCCGCTATCGCTATGGGCGGCAACGTCCGTGTGGGCTTCGAGGACAACATCTATCTGGGCAAGGGCCAGAAGGCCGCGTCCAACGGCGAGCTGGTGGCCAAGGTCGTCCGTATCGCCAAGGAGCTGGGCCGCGAGATCGCTACCCCCGCCGAGGCCCGCGAGATCCTGAGCCTGAAGCCCCTGAAGTAACACACAAGAAAGAATCATATAAATATTTTTAGGAGGAAACTAAAATGGCTGAACTGAAAGGCAACAAGTACGGTACCCACCGCGTTATCGAGCCTAAGGGCGTTCTGACCCAGGCTGCTTGGAAGATCGACAACGACATGAGCAAGGTCTATTCCAACGAGATCGTCTGCGATGTCACTTCCCTGAACATCGACTCCGCTTCCTTCACCCAGATCTCCGAGGCCTGCGGCGGCGACGAGAAGAAGATCGGCGAAATGATCCTGGGCATCGTCGCTGAGCGCGGCAAGCAGCAGAACCCCGTCACCGGTTCCGGCGGTATGTTCAAGGGCGTTGTCGCTCACATCGGCGAGGACCTGAAGAAGAAGCCCGGTTTCGACCTGAAGGAAGGCGACAAGATCGTCTCTCTGGTCTCCCTGTCCATGACCCCGCTGAAGATCGACAAGATCCTGGCCATCCACAAGGATATCGACCGCGTGGACATCGTCGGCAAGGCCATCCTGTTCGAGTCCGCTCTGTATGCCAAGATGCCCGATGATATGTCCGAGCCTCTGGCCCTGGCTGCTCTGGACGTGGCCGGCGCTCCCGCGCAGGCCCGCAAGCTGCCCCACGAGGGCGACAGCGTCCTGATCCTGGGCGCCAACGGCAAGTCCGGCGTTCTGTGCGGTTGGGAAGCTATGAAGAAGGTCGGCCCCAAGGGTAAGGTCGTGGGCGTCGTCCGCAACCCCAAGCAGGTCCCCGGCCTGATGGAGCTGGGCGTGTACACCGACGTGATCGTCGCCGACTGCACCAAGCCCGTTGAGGTCATGGAGGCTGCTCTGGCTGCCAACGACGGCAAGGAGTATGATCTGTCCATCTGCTGCGTGAACATCGAGTCCTGCGAGATGTCCGCCATCCTGCCCGTCCGCGACGACGGTCTGGTGTACTTCTTCTCTATGGCTACCTCCTTCACCAAGGCTGCCCTGGGCGCCGAGGGTATCGGCAAGGACGTTACCATGATCATCGGCAACGGCTATACCAAGAACCACGCGCAGATCACCCTGGACGTGCTGCGTGAGAACCCCAAGCTGCGTAAGCTGTTCGACGAGAAGTACTGCTAAACGAAACTGACCGAAGCTGGGTGTCCCCTTCGGGGGACTCCCAGCCTTTGGCGTACCTAAAACAACGATTTTTGTGAAGGAGAAACGACATGAAAACTCGCAATGGTTTGTTTGCTGACGTTCCCGAAAATCTGTGGAACGACTGGCATTGGCAGGTTGCCAACCGCGCTGAGACGATCGAAGATCTGAAAAAGTACATGACCCTGACCCCCGACGAGGAAGCCGGCGTTGCCAAGACCCTGGGCAAGCTGCGCATGGCCGTCACCCCCTACTATCTGTCCCTGATCGATCTGGACGATCCGTTTGATCCCATCCGCAAGATGGCTATCCCCCGCGCTGAGGAGCTGGAGTATGCCGACTATGAGGATGCCGATCCCCTGCACGAGGATACCGACTCCCCCACCCCCGGCCTGACCCACCGCTATCCTGACCGCGTGCTGCTGCTGATCACCGACCAGTGTTCCATGTACTGCCGTCACTGCACCCGTCGCCGTTTTGCCGGTCAGAACGACTGCGAAGTGCCTATGCAGCAGATCGACAAGTGCATCGATTATGTGGCCGCCCACCCCGAGGTCCGCGACGTGCTGCTGTCCGGCGGTGACTGCCTGATGGTCGAGGACGACACCCTGGAGTACATCATCAAGCGCGTGCGCGCCATCCCCCATGTGGAGATCGTGCGTCTGGGCTCCCGTACGCCCGTTGTGTGCCCCCAGCGTATCACTCCCGAGCTGTGCGCCATGCTGAAGAAGTATCACCCCGTGTGGCTGAACACCCACTTCAACACCCCCAAGGAGTTCACTCCCGAAGCCGCCAAGGCCTGCGCTATGCTGGCTGACGCCGGTATCCCCCTGGGCAACCAGTCCGTGCTGCTGGCCGGCGTGAACGATTGCTCTCACGTGATGATGGAGCTGGTCCACGGTCTGGTCAAGATGCGTGTGCGCCCCTATTACATCTATGCCTGCGATCCTTCCCTGGGCCTGAGCCACTTCCGTACCCCCGTGTCCAAGGGCATCGAGATCATGGAAGCTCTGCGCGGTCATACCTCCGGCTACTGCATCCCCACCTTCGTGGTCGACGCTCCCGGCGGCGGCGGCAAGACCCCCGTTATGCCCAACTACCTGATCTCCGAGACGCCTCGTAAGGTCATCCTGCGTAACTTCGAGGGCGTTATCACCTCTTACACCCAGCCCGAGCACTATGTTCAGGATTGCCACTGCGACGTCTGCACCGGCAAGAAGAAGGTGGAGAAGACCGGCGTGGCATGGGTCGCCGAAGGCACCAAGCAGCGCTATCTGGAGCCCACCAAGCTGCTGCGTAACGAGCGTCACGTCAAGAAGTAAGAGAGAGGAAAAACTATGGAAAGCAAACTCGGCTTGAATTTTGAGCTGGTCAACCGTGCCCGTGCCTCCGCCGCCAAGATCGCGGACGACACCCAGCACTTTATCGACCAGCACACCACCGTCACGGTGGAGCGCGCTGTTTGCCGTCTGCTGGGTATCGATGGCGTCAACGATATGGACGTTCCTCTGCCCAACGTGGTCGTTGACCACCTGATGGCAAACTCCCTGCTGCCCGTGGGTGCCGCGTGGGCTATCGGCAACGCTATGGTGGAGACCGGCAAGGATCCCCAGGGCGTGGCAGAGGCTGTGAACAGCGGCGAGCTGGACCTGAGCAAGGTCCCCGCCCATTCCGACGCGGAGATCCGCGGCGCCATCACCCCCGTGGTGAACGCTACCGTGGAGCGCATCAACAAGAACGTTGGCAAGCGCAACGCCTACCTGAAGGAGTGGGGCGATAAGGAAGGCCCGTACCTGTACATCATCGTGGCTACCGGCAATATCTACGAGGATATCACGCAGGCCAAGGCCGGTGCCAAGCAGGGCGCCGACATCATCGCCGTGATCCGTACCACCGGCCAGTCCCTGCTGGACTACGTGCCTTACGGCGCGACCACCGAGGGCTTCGGCGGCACCTACGCCACGCAGGAGAACTTCCGCCTGATGCGCGCCGCACTGGACGAGGTGGGCGAGGAGCAGCACCGCTATATCCGGCTGTGCAACTACTGCTCCGGCCTGTGCATGCCCGAGATCGCCGCTATGGGCGCTCTGGAGCGTCTGGACGTCATGCTGAACGACGCTCTGTACGGCATCCTGTTCCGCGACATCAATATGCAGCGTACCATCGTGGACCAGTACTTCTCCCGTGTCATCAACGGCTATGCCGGCGTTATTATCAACACCGGTGAGGATAACTATCTGACCACCGACGACGCTATCACCGCGGCCCACACCGTGCTGGCCTCCCAGTTCATCAACGAGGCCTTTGCCAAGACCGCCGGTATGCGCGAGGAGCAGATGGGTCTGGGCCACGCGTTCGAGATGGATCCCGCCGTGGAGGATACGTTCCTGTACGAGCTGGCGCAGGCCCAGATGGCCCGCGAGATCTTCCCCAACGCGCCCCTGAAGTATATGCCTCCCACGAAGTTCATGACCGGCAACATCTTCCGCGGTCACATTCAGGACGCCCTGTTCAACATGGTGACCATCCTGACCAACCAGAAGCTGTGCCTGCTGGGCATGATGACCGAGGCCATCCACACCCCGTTCATGTCCGACCGCGCGCTGTCCATCGAGAATGCGCAGTATATCTTCCGCACCATGAAGGATCTGGGCGATGAGCTGACCTATAAAGAGGGCGGCATCATCCGCAGCCGCGCCAACGAGGTGCTGACCAAGGCCACCGACCTGCTCTCCGAGATCGAGAAGCTGGGTCTGTTCACCACCATCGAGAAGGGCATCTTCGCTGACGTGAAGCGCCCCAAGGACGGCGGCAAGGGCCTGGCCGGCGTGGTCATCAAGGACGACAAATACTTCAACCCGTTCATTGAAGTCATGAAAGGCAAGGTGGGAGCATGAGCAGCGGACTGTATAATACCCATAAGATCGATTTCGATACAACGCTGGATCTGACCCGCCTGAAGCCCTACGGCGACACCATGAACGACGGTAAGGTACAGACCAGCTTCACCCTGCCCATCAAGGACGATGAGCGCGGTGAGGAGGCTGCCCGCCAGATCGCCAAGAAGATGGGCCTCGAGGAGCCCAACGTGGCCTATCACACCGCGCTGGACAAGGAGTTCACCTTCTATGTGGTCTATGGCAGCTGCGTACACTCCGTGAACTACGAGGATATCCATGTTATTACTGTGGAGTCCGATGTGATGAGCATGGAGGATACCAATGAGTACATCAAAGAGCACATCGGCCGCAAGGTCGTGATGGTGGGTGCCTCTACCGGCACCGATGCTCACACCGTGGGTATCGACGCCATTATGAACCGCAAGGGCTTCGCCGGCCACTACGGCCTGGAGCGCTACGAGATGATCGAGGCCTATAACCTGGGCTCTCAGGTCCCCAACGAGGACTTCATCAAGAAGGCGCTGGAACTGCACGCGGACGTGCTGCTGGTCAGCCAGACCGTTACCCAGAAGGATGTACACATCCAGAACCTGACCAACCTCATCGAGCTGTTGGAGGCCGAGGGCCTGCGCGATAAGTTCGTCGTATGCTGCGGCGGCCCCCGCATCACCCATGAGCTGGCCAAGGAGCTGGGCTTTGACGCCGGTTTCGGCGCCGGCAAGTATGCCGACGACGTGGCGTCCTTCGCCGTGACCGAAATGGTCAAGCGCGGCATGAAGTAAAACCATACGGCACCACTGGGTCAACTGCATAGGCAGATGGCCCAGTGGTTGCTGTCATAAAAAAGTAGGAGGAACAGAAATGGCAAAGAAACCTGTATTGACTGCCAAGGAAGCGGCGGCCATGATCCCCGACGGCGCCACGATTATGTGCGGCGGCTTCCTGGCTTGCGGCCAGGCCCGCGCTATCGTCAAGGAGCTGGTGGCCCTGGGCACGAAGGACCTGACCCTGATCGCCAACGATATGGGCCGCGCGACTGGCCCCATGGGCGAGGAGTTCTTCGGCATCGCGGAGCTGATCCACAACCATCAGGTCAAGCGCGTCATCGCCACCCATGTGGGCATGACCCCCGAGGTCGGCCAGCAGAACACCGAGGGTACACTGGAGGTCAATCTGCTGCCCCAGGGCACCCTGGCTGAGTGCATCCGCGCCGGCGGCGCCGGTCTGGGCGGCGTGCTGACCCCCGTGGGCATCGACACGCTGGTGGAGGAGTCCCCCTTCTGCCTGGGCCGCCACACTGTGGACGGCAAGGATTATCTGCTGATGAAGCCCATCCATGCCGATTTCGCCCTGCTGGGCGCCTATAAGTGCGATGAGTACGGCAACTGCTGGTACAAGGGCACCATGCGCAACTTCAACGTGGTGATGGCCACTGCCGCAGACACCGTGATCGCCGAGTGCGAGTATATCGTTCCCGTGGGCGATATTGAGCCGGAGAACGTCCATACCTACGGTATGTGCGTGAACTACATCGTGGAAGGAGACAGAAAGTAATGGAAAAGTCTGAGATCAAGGGCTTTATTGCCAAGCGCTGCGCCAAAGAGCTGAAAGATGGCGACGTCGTGAATCTGGGCATCGGTCTGCCCACCCTGATCCCCCACTATCTGCCCGAGGGCGTGGAGCTGATCATCCACGCTGAGCTGGGTATCGTCTCCGCAGGCAAGGCACCCAAGGAGGGCGACGAGAACTATGATCCGTACCACGTTGTGGACGCCGGCGGCAGTCCCGCTTCCGTGGCCTATGGCGGCGGCTTCATCGACTCCGCCAGCAACTTCGGCCTGATCCGCGGCGGCCATGTGGACGCTTGCTTCCTGGGCGCGCTGGAGGTCGATGCTGAGGGCAACCTGGCCAACTGGATCATCCCCGGCAAGAAGATGCCCGGCATGGGTGGCGCTATGGACCTGTGCGTGGGCGCCAAGCACTGCATTGTGTGCATGGAGCACACCGCCAAGGGCAACCCCAAGATCTTTGAGAAGTGCCGTCTGCCCCTGACCGCCTCTCACTGCGTGAATAAGATCATCACCGAGATGTGCGTGTTCGAGGTCACCGAGAACGGCCTGCTGATGACCGAGATCAACCCCGAGTTCACTGTCGATCAGATCAAGGAAGCCACGGCCGCTCCCTTCGAGGTCGCCGTTGACCTGAAGAGTATGCTGGACTAAGTGAAAATGCGTATGACTCCCCCGGCGAAGCCGGGGGAGTTGTTTTTTTGGGGGGGGAGCGGTGAGCCGCGACACCTCATCCGGCGCTGCGGGGAACCTTCCCCTCGAGGGGAAGGCAAGGGGCTGGGCGGACCGATGCGGGAATATTTCCAAAATGTGGAAAAATGCGAGAAATTTGTTACCGGGAATGGGGGATTTGGGGGGAAATGCTGAAATTGGGGTGGACAAATGGGGAGAGTGTGGTATAATCTGTGTATCCGCAGGAGTACTCCTGCTTTAGCGTTTTAACAGAGATTAAAACGAAGCGTCCTGCGGAAATTTGACCTGAAAAGGGGTAGAAAACAATGAAGAAATGTATAAGCTTGGTGCTGGCCCTGCTCATGGCCCTGGCCCTCTGCACCGTCTCCTGGGCAGACGTGACAAGCGCAAAGGATTTTCCCAGCGGGGGAACTGACAGCGACACTGTATATTGGACCATCGGGACGGAAGATGGCCAGAGCGGCTATGCTGCCACGCTGACGGCGGCTTTAACAGCGGCGTATAAGGCGAACTCGGACGGCAGCAAGGCCATCACCATTATCTGCAAGCCGAACGCCGACGTCGGTACCATGACCCATGGTCATGTGGCGGACGATCTGACCATTTATGGCAACGGCGCATATATTTCCGGCGGTGAGTGCGACCTGGAAGTGGATACCTTTAAGTTTAGCCGCAGCACCGGTGCGCAGGCCGCTGACGGTGAATTCCTTACCAAGAATATCACGATCACGGCCTACGACCTTGATAATCTCGGCGTGTGGGGGCAGCGGAACACCAACCATACCGTGACGGTCAATCTGACCAACTGCAACGGGAAGGCCATTGAGGGCAAGGAAAATGTCCAGCGTGTTTACGTCAGCGGGACTACCGGTAAGAATAATATTACCCTGACCAGCTGCGACTTCCTCACCGCGAAAACGGCAGTGTACTCCAACGCTGACGGCGAGATCAACGTCGAAAATTGCAGCTTTACCGGCTCTGCGGCACCTGTGAACATCAATCACAAGACCTCCGGTACAGTCACTGTCAATGTGAGCAACTGTAAGTTCGATAATTGTGGTGATACCGGCGAGTGGAAGGGATTTGCCGCTCCGATCCGCCTTGTACAGAGCGATGCGGATGGTAGTATGACCGCTGCCGTTGACAATGCGATCTTTACCAACACGACCGGTGATAACGGCGACATCCTGCTCGGCGACGGCCGTGCAAGCGAGAATTCCGACAACACCAAGATCACCGCTACGGTGACCAACACGAACGCCAACGTTCAGGCGCAGGAGCCCGGCTATTATACAGGCGGCGAGATCGTCGCGGATAAGGTGACCAAGGCAGAGGTCAAGTCCTCTGAGAAGCTGACGGTCAAGCCTGCCGCAGAGGGCGACGGCAAGGTCACGCTGGAGAAGGAAACGGTTCCCTCCTCCAACAACCACTACTACTATTACTCCCCCTCCACCGATACTACCACCACCAAGGGTTCCCCCAAGACGTTTGACGCGGGCGTGGGTATCTACGCCGTGACGGCGATGCTGTCCGTGACCGGTATGGTGTGGGCCGGCAAGAAGCGGCACTAAGTCAACAAAAAAGAAAGCCCGTGAGGGCTTTCTTTTTTTGACATTTGCGGGGGGCGAGGGCCGTGCCTGCGGGAGGCTTTGCTTTTATTTTTCACCCTTGGTCAGGTTGGCCAGAACGGTCTTGACGCCCTCCAAACCTTCGCCGGCGGCCTTTTTCACGCCTTCAAACCCCTCGCCGGCGGCCTTTTTCAGTTCGTCCTTCACGTCCACGGCCAGGCGGCGGAATATCTCGGCGATGATCTTCTTTTTCTCCTCGTCCGCGCCGGCGTACTGCTTCAGCAGCGCCGCGCCGCCGGCCAGACCGCCGCTGCGGAGGTCGTCCAGCGTCCGAGCTTTGCCGGACAGAGAGAGCACGTCAAACAGCGCGTCGGTGAACTGCTCGCGCTCGGCGGGGGTCATGGAGCCGATCCACTCCCGGAGCACATCGTCGGAGAGCCTGCCCATCTGGGAACGCTGGCCCAGGTGGACAAAGCGGGTGCCCACCACGCTCCAGGACAGGGGCTCGTGCTGCATGATGGAACGGTTGGCGCTGTCGATAACGGCGTAGTCCTCGGCGTGTTCCAGCAGGACACCTACGATGGAGGACTCGGGGATATAGGTGTGCAGCTTATCGGCCACCCGGCGGTATTCCGGGGTGTCCAGCATATCCCGGGCGAAGCCGGGGCCATCGTTGTTATAGGCGGACAGCAGGCGGTCCTTCTGCAGCTCGGCAGGCAGATAGATGGCCGCCCAGGCGGCCAGATTTCCGCCCTTGCTGTGGCCGCCGATACGCAGGGGCAGGGCGGGGCAGAGGGATGCCATCTCCACGGCGTAGGACACGGCGCGCGTCTGGGCGGGGACGGCGGAGAGAAAGCTCATGTTGAAGTCCTCTTTCCAGCCGGCCAGAGAGGTGTCGGTGCCCATGAAGGCGACGAACAATGTGCCGTCGGGCACCAGGAAGGAGAGCGCGTCGAACTGCTTGGCGCTCTGTTCGTCGTATTCGTGGGTGTAGCCGAACAGGCGCAGGTCCCGGAAGCGTTCGGTCTGTGCTGCCAGACGCAGCAGGGGGAGATAGCTGAGCTCGGAGAGGCCCAGCTGGTCATCCTCGTCGGTGAGCAGGGGTGCGACCTGGGCCAGGGTGGGCGCCGCGGCGGGGTCCTTGGTATGGACCGCGTCGATGCGGCGGAAGTTGATATAGGAGAGGATGCACAGCACCAGGTTGTCCACCTCGTTGAAGCCGTCACGGGCAAAGGTCAGGTCGCCGCGCCAGCGGAGGTAATCGAAGGGTGTGCCGTTGACGGGGGCCAGCTGTTTGGGTGTGTTCTTTTCCATATAGACCTCCTTGCGTATGGTATATGCAGTATACCACACTTTGCCCGCGGCCACAACGGGCAGCGCGGCAAAAAGTGTTGGCGAAAAATGTTTACAGTTGCGGCGTTGACGATGGGAGACTTCTATTGTATAATAAACTGATTTATTATGGGGAGGGTCCGTCTGTATGTGGATCGCGAAGGATTGGAAGGATTATGAGCTGCTGGACTGCGGCGGCGGCGAAAAGCTGGAGCGCTGGGACCGGCAGGTATTGGTGCGCCCCGATCCCCAGGCGATCTGGGAGACGGATAAGACCACGCGGCTGTGGCGCGGCGCAACAGGACGCTATTCTCGGTCTTCTACCGGCGGTGGTCATTGGGATAAAGGCAAGCTGCCGGAAAGCTGGCAGGTGCATTACAAAGACCTGACATTTCAGGTGAAGCCCATGAACTTCAAGCATACGGGATTGTTCCCGGAGCAGGCGGTAAATTGGGATTTCGCCATGGACAAGATACGGCATGCCGGAAGGCCTATCCGGGTGCTGAACCTGTTTGCCTATACCGGCGGGGCTACGGTAGCCTGTGCGAGGGCCGGGGCTTCTGTGTGCCATGTGGACGCGGCCAAGGGTATGGTGGCCTGGGGTAAGGAGAACGCCCGCCTATCCGGCCTGGGCGAAGCGCCCATCCGCTGGATCGTGGACGACTGCGCTAAGTTCGTGGAGCGTGAGATACGCCGGGGCAAGACCTATGACGCCATTATCATGGATCCGCCCTCCTACGGGCGTGGGCCCGGCGGCGAGGTGTGGAAGTTAGAAGACAATCTGTATCCCTTTGTGGAGCTGTGCAGCCGGGTGCTGTCGGACAAGCCGCTGTTCGTGGTATTGAACAGCTATACCACGGGGTTGGCGCCGTCGGTGCTGGGGTACATATTGCAGATGCTGGTAGGGCGGAAATTCGGCGGCACGGTCACATGGGACGAGCTGGGCCTGCCCTGCACGGAAAGCGGCATGGCGCTGCCCTGCGGCGCCACGGGAAGATGGTTTTCCGAGTAAACGAGAACGGAAGTAATTGCGTATGGCAGTGATGATAGAGACAAGGAACCTGACCTATACGTACCCTGCGCCGGAGGGGGAGACAAATCCTCCAGCCCTGCGGGATGTATCGGTACAGATCGAAAAGGGCAGCTTTACGGTGGTGCTGGGCCACAACGGCTCCGGCAAGTCCACCTTTGCCAAGCACCTGAACGCGGTGCTGCTGCCGTGCGGCGGTGCCGTGTATGTGGACGGAATGGACACGCGGGACGAGAAGCTGCTGCTGGAGATACGGCGGCGGACGGGGATGGTGTTCCAGAACCCGGACAATCAGATCGTGGCCAATGTGGTAGAGGAGGATGTAGCCTTCGGCCCGGAGAACCTGGGTGTGCCTACGGCGGAGATACGCCGGCGGGTGGACGACGCGCTGGCGGCGGTGGGCATGGAGCAATTCGCCAGCCACGCACCGCACCTGCTCTCCGGCGGGCAGAAGCAGCGCATCGCCATTGCGGGTATTCTGGCCATGGAGCCGGAGTGCATCGTGCTGGACGAGGCCACGGCTATGCTGGACCCGGCGGGACGGCGTGAGGTCATCGACACCGTGCTGCGGCTGAACCGGGAACAGGGTATTACCGTGGTGCTTATCACCCATCACATGGTCGAGGCGGAGCGTGCAGACCGAGTGATCGTGATGAACGACGGCGAGGTAGCGATGGACGGTACGCCGCGGCAGGTGTTCTCACAGGTGGAGCGCCTGCATGAGCTGGGCCTGGCGGCGCCGGATACGGTGGAATTGCTGTATCGGCTGCGGCGGGACGGAGTAGATGTGCCGCTGGAAAACCTGACGGTAGACGAGTGCGCCGATACCATTTGCCGCGCTTTCGGCGAGGCGGAAGGGAAGTAACATTGGAACCGATTTTGCAGATAGAGGACCTGACCCACACCTATTCGGCGGGGACGCCGTTCCAGCGCAGCGCCGTGGAGGGGCTGAGCATGACTGTGGGCGCAGGGGAGTTCTTGGGCGTGATCGGACACACCGGGTCCGGTAAATCCACGCTGATACAGCATCTGAACGGGCTTTTGCAGCCCACGTCCGGGCGTATTCTCCTGGAGGGGGAGGATATCTGGGCGGATCCGAAGAAAATACGGGACGTACGCTTCAAGGTGGGGTTGGTGTTCCAGTATCCGGAATACCAGCTGTTCGAGGAGACGGTGTATAAGGACATCGCCTTCGGACCGAAGAACATGGGACTGGACGCGGAGGAGATCGACCGGCGAGTGCGGGACGCGGCGGCCTTTGTGGGCCTGCACGAGACGCTGCTGGACAAGTCGCCCTTTGAGCTGTCCGGCGGACAGAAGCGCCGTGTGGCTATCGCGGGCGTCATCGCCATGGAACCGAAGGTGCTGGTGCTGGACGAGCCTACGGCGGGGCTGGATCCCCAGGGGCGGGACGCCATACTGGCACAGATACAGGCCTATCACCGCGCCAAGGGCGCGGCGGTGGTGCTGGTGAGCCACAGCATGGAGGAGATCGCCAGGAACGTGGACCGCATCGTGGTGCTGTCCGACGGAAAGGTATATATGGAGGGCACGCCGAAGCAGGTGTTTGCCCGGGCTCATGAACTGGAGCAGGTGGGGCTGGATGTGCCTCAGGTGACGAAGGTGGCCGCCGCGCTGAAAGCGCGGGGGCTGGATATCGATACAGCGGTATACACCGTGGAGGCGCTGGAGCAGAAGCTGCTGACGCTGAGGGGGGGTGCGTCTCCGTGCTGAAGGATATCACACTGGGACAGTTCTTCCCGGCGGATACGCCGGTACACCGACTGGACCCCAGGACAAAGCTGCTGTGCGTCATCCTCTACATCGTGGCGCTGTTCAGCGCCAAAAGCGTACTGACCTATGGAATCATGATCACGGTGCTGGCGGTGTCGGTGCTGGTGTCGCGGGTGCCGTTCAAGTCATTGACAAAGGGCTTGAAGCCTGTCTATTTTGTGGTGGCCTTCACGGCCGTTATGAATATGTTTTTCACCGCCGGTACGCCGGTGGCGGATGTTTGGCTGCTGCGGAGCATCACCTGGGAGGGTGTTGTAGCCGCCGTGCAGATGGTGCTGCGGATCGTGATGCTCATCATGGGCACATTTTTGATGACGTACACCACCAGTCCCATCGCCCTGACGGACGGCATGGAGAGCCTGCTGGGGCCGCTGAAAAAGCTGCGCCTGCCGATCCACGAGCTGGCCATGATGATGTCCATCGCGCTGCGGTTCATTCCCACGCTGATCGAGGAGACAGACAAGATCATGTCGGCACAGAAGGCCCGCGGCGCGGACTTTGAGACAGGCAATATCTTCCGGCGTGCCAAAGCGCTGGTTCCCATTCTGGTGCCGCTGTTCATCAGTGCGTTCCGCCGTGCCGATGAACTGGCTACGGCTATGGAATGCCGCTGTTACCACGGTGGTGAGGGGCGTACAGCCCTGCGGGTGCTGCGGTATAAGGCGGCGGACTGGCTTGTGCTGGTGGCGTTCCTGGCGCTGACGGCAGGCATTATCGTTTTGAAAAAGCTTGGCTTTTGAGTGAGAGGAGGCGGGGCCTATGCGGAATATCGCGCTGGTATTGATGTACAACGGCACCGCCTATCACGGCTGGCAGGTGCAGAAGACAGAGACCTCTGTGGCGCAGACGCTGGAAAAGGGCTTGTCTATGGTGTGCGGCCATCCGGTGAAGGTCATCGGCTGCGGGCGCACAGATGCCGGCGTCCACGCGGAGCACTATGTGGCCAATTTCCGTACAGAGTCGCGGATACCGGTGAATCGCCTGCCCTTTGCGGTGAATACCCATATCCCGGAGGATATTGTGGTAAAGGCGGCCTATGAGGTGGCCGATGACTTTAACGCCATCGGGTCGTGCATCCAAAAGGAGTATACCTACCGTATCTACAATTCCCGGATCAAAAACCCCTTTTACGTTCACCGGGCGTATTTCTATCCCAAGAAATTGGATGAGGACTTGATGGACCGGGCGGCCCGGATGTTCGAGGGGACCCACGATTTCGCCGCTGTGCGGAGTGTGGGGACCAACGTGCGGAGCACCGTGCGGACTATCCACTACTGCCGTGTGACGCGGAATGGGGAACTGCTGGAGCTGAAGGTATGCGCGGACGGTTTCTTGTATAATATGGTACGTGCCATTACCGGCACGGTGCTGTACGCGGCGGAGGGGAAGCTGATGCCGGAGGACATCCCGGAGATACTGAATTCGGGCAACCGGACGCTGGCGGGGCCCACGGCGCCGCCGGGAGGGCTGTATCTCACGCGAGTATGGTATGAGGATGAACGGTTGAATGGATAACAACACCAACAACTGGAAAGAGTTTACCCTGGGCGACGTCCAGGAGGAGCAGCCCCGGCGTGTGGCCAAGCGCAGCCGGAAGCCGCTGCTGGTACTGCTGATCGTGGCGGTATTGGCGGTAGCGGCGGTGACGGCGGCGGTGCTGCTGGACCGCAGCGGTTTTGATGGTCTGCGCCGCAAGGTCATCTACGCCAAGGCGGTGAAGGATGAAAACGGCTGCGCCCAGCTGTATCGTTACAGCAGCGACCAGTCGGGTCATTTTGCCTCGCTGGAGGGTAGCCTTGTGTCTGTGTCCATGCACCAACTGACGGTGCTGGATGAGCAGAACAAGACGCTGTATGACGAGGCGGTGAAGTTCCAGTCACCGGCGTTGTCCGTCGGCGGTGGACGTGCCGCAGCCTATGACGTGGGCGGAACGGTGGTATACGTCCTGTCGGATAAGGGCCTGATGTACACACTGGACTGCGCCGGAGAGGTGCTCAGTGCATCGTTGAATACCAAGGGCTGGCTGACTGTGGTGTGCAGTGAAAGCGGTTGCAAGGCCGCGGTACGGGTCTATGACGGCAACGGAGAAGCGGTGTTCGCTTTCAAGTCGTCGGACCGCTTTGTGATGACGGCGGCGCTGTCCGCCGACAGCCGTACCTTGGCGGCGGTGACCATGGGGCAGGAAAACGGCACGTTTGCCAGCTATGTGATCTTCTACCGGGTGAACAGTGATCAGGAGGCCGGACGCTGCACCCTGCGGGGCAGCGTGGTCTATGATCTGATGGCTGCGGGAACCGGATTCTGCGCCGTGACGGAGGAGCAGTTGTGCTTCATTGACGGCAGCGGCGTGATGACTGCCGCCTATGATTACGGCGGAGACTATCTGCGGCGGGTCAGCATCAGCGGCGACGGCTATGCCGCTCTGCTGCTGGGCCGGTACCGTACCGGCACGCAGCACCGAGTGGTGACGGTGAACAGTGACGGCCAGGAGCTGGCCTCGCTGGAGCTGGACGCGGAGGTCAGCAGCCTGTCCGCTGCGGGACGATACGTGGCTGTGCTGTGCAGCGACCATCTGACGATCTATGATAAGCAGCTGCTCCCGGTGGCCGACCTGGAGGAGGTCAGCCAGGCACGGGAGGTGCTGATGCGGAGTGACGGCTCGGCTGTGCTGGCGGGGAGCACCGCTGCAAGCCTGTATCTGCCGTAAGCTGTGACGGGGCGAGGCCCTATGTGAGGTGATCACCAATGAGTGGAAATGTTGGAATATTTGTGGATCTGATTTTACTGGCGCTGCTGCTGATCGGCTTGGTGCTGGGCTGGCGGCAGGGCTTTGTACAGGCACTGACACGCATTATCGTGGTGGTGGCGGCGCTGCTGCTGGCCAGCTGGATCGCCGGAAAGCTGGCGGAGCCGGCGGCCAGATGGCTGGAACCGATCCTTTCGGAGAAGCTGGAGCAGCGGCTGACGGCCCAGGGCAACACCGATGACGCTGGCGAGATGCTGGCGGCCTTCGGCTTTGAGGGCGATACACTGTCAGAGCTGGTGGACAACGCTGTGGAGAAGGCCCAGCAGGCGGGCGAGACGCTGCTGAGCGCTGTGGTGTCCACCGCGCTGAAGTCCGCGGCCTACGCGGTGGTGTATGTGGTGTCGTTTTTGCTGCTGCTGCTTTTGCTGCGGCTGGTACTGACACCGCTGCATCTGTTCACAAAACTGCCGGTGGTCCACGGTGTCAACGCCCTGCTGGGCGGTGTGCTGGGGCTGGTAAAGGCGGCACTGTTGCTGTTTTTGGCAGTGTGGGTGCTGCAGAAGCTGCAGCTGCTGGTGACGCCGGAGCTGGTGAACAAAACGGTGCTGCTTAAATTTTTCGCCCAGAACAGCCCCATCGATCTGATCGCAAAGCTGTGAAAGCGGCTATAATGGATATGCTTTTTGATAAGAGATAACGGAGGAAAACCATGCAACCGACTCTTTGTTCCAAATGTAAGAAGAATGTGGCCGTTGTGTTCATCTCCCGGATGAATGAGAAGAATGAGATGGTCAACGAGGGCCTGTGCCTCAAGTGCGCCGCCCAGCTGGGTCTGCCCCAGGTGGAGGACATGATGAAGCGTATGGGTATCACGCCGGAGGACCTGGAGAACATCAACAGTGAGATGATGCAGGCCTTCGGCGGCGCGGAGGAGCTGGATGCGCCGGTGGACGAGGGCGAGGAAGATGATGAGGAAAGCGGCAAGACCGCTACGTTCCCGTTTCTGAACCGCCTGTTCAACAACGGCAGCAATCCGCCGGCCGAGCAGCAGCCGTCCCAGAACGGCGGCGCCGGACAGCAAGGGACCGGCCGCAAGACGGAGAAAAAGCGCAAATTCCTGGATAACTACTGCATCAATCTGAGCCAGCGTGCCCGGGAGGGCAAGCTGGACGCCGTTATTGGCCGGGAACAGGAGATCGAGCGCGTGGTGCAGATTTTGAACCGCCGCCAGAAGAACAATCCCTGCCTGATCGGTGAGCCGGGCGTGGGCAAGACCGCCATCGCCGAGGGGCTGGCGCAGCGGATTGTCAAGGGCGAGGTGCCGTTCAAACTGCGGCAGAAGGAGGTCTATCTGCTGGATCTGACGGCGCTGGTGGCAGGTACGCAGTTCCGTGGCCAGTTCGAGAGCCGGATGAAGGGCCTGATCGAGGAGATACGCAAGGCCGGCAACGTGATCCTGGTCATCGACGAGGTCCACAACATCGTGGGTGCCGGCGATGCCGAGGGCAGTATGAACGCCGCCAATATCCTTAAGCCTGCCCTTAGCCGGGGCGAGATACAGGTCATCGGTGCCACCACGTTCAACGAGTACCGTAAGCACATCGAAAAGGACACGGCACTGGAACGCCGTTTCCAGCCCGTCACCGTCAGCGAACCCAACATGGAGGATACACTGAAGATACTGCAGGGCATCGCTCACTACTATGAGCAGTTCCACGGTGTGTCCATCCCGCAGGGGGTGCTGTGGCAGGCGGTGCTGCTGTCCGAGCGCTATATCACGGACCGCTATCTGCCGGATAAGGCTATCGACCTGATCGATGAGGCCTGCTCCGACCGGAACCTCCACGATCCGGAGATCAACCGCCGGATGGAGCTGGAACAGGAGCTGTCCAATTTGACCTTTGAGCGCGAGAATCTGATGTCCGCCCAGCCGTCGGATGGTCAGCAGTTTACCGAGCAGGAGCTTGACCAGCGGTACGAGCGCATCGCGGAGCTTCGCAGCCAGGAGCTGCGGGTGACGGATGAACTGAATGCCATCAGGGCCAAGGGGATGCCGGAGCTGACCATGGAGAACATTGCCCGGGTCATCGAGATGTGGACAAAGATCCCCGCCAGCAAGATCAAGGAAGAAGAGTTCAAGCGTTTGGCGGAGCTTGACCAGCGGCTGCGCGCCCATGTGGTGGGCCAGGACGAGGCGATCGCCGCCGTGTCCGCCGCGATCCGCCGCAACCGCGTGGGCATTTCCCCCAAGCACAAGCCGGTGAGCTTCATCTTCGTGGGTCCTACCGGTGTGGGCAAGACGGAACTGGTGAAGCAGCTGGCCGACGATCTGTTCAATGCGCCGGAGAGCCTGATCCGCCTGGATATGTCCGAGTTTATGGAGAAGCACTCTGTCTCCCGTATTGTGGGCAGTCCTCCGGGCTATGTAGGCTACGACGAGGCGGGGCAGTTGACGGAGAAGATACGCCGCAAGCCCTACTCCGTTGTGCTGTTCGATGAGATCGAAAAAGCGCACCCGGATGTGCTGAATGTGTTGCTGCAGATTTTGGACGACGGACAGATCACAGATGCCCACGGACGGAAGGTGAATTTTGAGAACACCGTCATCGTGATGACCTCAAATGCAGGGTCCGACACTAAATCCGCCGGTGCAGTGGGCTTCGGCGGCAGCGCCGACAATCAGGGAAAGGAGCGCATCATGAAGGCACTGCAGGACTTCCTGCGGCCGGAGTTCCTGAACCGCGTGGACGAGATCGTGTGCTTCAACCACCTGACAAAAGAGAACTTTGCCGGGATCGCCCGTATCATGCTGGATGAGTTGAAAGCCTCGCTGGGCGACAAGGGCTATACCCTCCGCTATGACGAGGCACTGGTGGACTATTTGGTAGAGAAATCCTACTCTTTGACCTACGGCGCCCGAAACCTGCGGCGCCTGATCCAAAAGGAGCTGGAGGACCCCATGGCCGCCCGTATCATCGATGCATTCGAGCATCCCATTACGCAGATCAGCGCCACCGTACGCGACGGCGCGGTGCAGCTGTACACATTGTGAGGTGAGTCTATGCTGTTTCGCAAGGATATGGATCCCCGGTGCGCTTACTGCGCCAAAGGAAGCCGCATCGGCGAGGACAAGGTAGCCTGCGTCAAGCGGGGGGTCGTGATGCCGGAGGACCGCTGTGGCGCGTTTAAGTACGACCCCTTGAAGCGGGTGCCACCCCGGCCGATAAAGCTGGATACAGACAAGCTGCGGGAAGAGGATTTTCAACTGTAAGCACAATAGGCAGCCGCCTCTGGGGCGGCTGCCCGTGCAGTGAAAGGAGAATGGCATGACTGTTAAAAAAGTATGGGCGGTGTACTTTAGCGGGACCGGTACCACGAAGAAAACAGTCGACCGCATCGCCCGCCGTCTGGCAGAAGCGTTGGGCACAGACTGCGAAGTGTATGACTACACGTTGCCTGCCGCACGCCGACAGGAGCTGACCATTCCGTCCGGTGATGTGGCCGTAGTGGGTTGTCCCACCTACGCTGGGCGCGTTCCAAATCTGCTGATGCCGTACCTGCGGGATATGGTGCACGGCGAGGGTGCTTTGGCGGTGCCTGTGGTGCTGTTCGGCAACCGCAATTACGATGACGCACTGATGGAGCTGTCGCAGCTGCTGACGGCTGACGGCTTTTCCTGCGTGGCCGGAGGGGCCTTCGTGGGGGAACACAGCTTTTCCCGTACCTTAGGCGCGGGTCGGCCCAGTGGGGCGGATATGGCGGAGATGGATGTCTTTGCCGACCATGTGGCCGCCAAGCTGATAGTGAGAGATACTGCGCCCGTCACCGTGGGCGGCTGCGACCCCGTACGGCCCTACTACACCCCCCGTGACCGCCATGGGGCTTCTATCAATATCCTGAAGGTCAAGCCAAAAACGGATATGACAAAATGCGGGGGCTGCGGTCTATGTGCTGCCCGGTGTCCCATGGGAAGTATCGACCCGGAGGACGTGTCCCGGATCAATGGTGTGTGCATCAAGTGCGGTGCCTGTGTCAAGGGCTGTCCCAGCGGCGCCAAGTATTTCGATGATCCCGGGTATCTATACCACAAGAGCGAACTGGAGGAGGTCTATGCCCGTCCGGCAAAGAACGAGACGTTCCTATAAGTATCAAAGAGGCGGGAGATGGAAATAATACATAAGCTGTGCTGATGGTGTGGAAGTTTCTATTCCAAGTGAACAAAATGTGGAATTGACCGTTGACAAACAGCACGGGGTATGGTAGTCTAACAAAGCTGTCCGGGAGGGCAGAGCGCGTGTAAAGCTAGTCAATGAAAAATGTCTAAAAAAGTAAAATAGTAGTTGACAAGATGGCAGACATGTGCTAAGATAATGACTGTTCCGCGGTTATGGGACGTGTACCTTGT
>ENA-UERK01001090-UERK01001090.1-human-gut-metagenome-genome-assembly--contig:-NODE-1090-length-20910-cov-6.068545_pt1 | contig 20910 bp, 18 predicted proteins | sample MGYA00242957_ERZ507957 | MGnify/ENA primary metagenome ERZ507957 (study PRJEB26167, sample SAMN06115538) | human gut metagenome | host: Homo sapiens | place: China:Heilongjiang | collected 2015-11-06... | reverse complement strand
AGCAGACCTCATCGGGCAATTTGGGGGTCTGCCTTAAGCGGGAACCTGCCTCCCAACAGTACCTTGAAAATTGAATAAAAATCTCCCCCGTACACTTGGTACGAAGGAGATCCGGAATCTCTGCTATTTGCTGTCACTTATCCGGCTTTTTTGCGCCGGAAGGAGATCACTGCGACACAGGTGCCGATGGCAAAAGCCCCCAGAGCCGCCGCGTAAACCCACCAGCTCACCGGATGGGTTTCATCGGGTGCTGCCTCCACGGTAAAGTGGGTGGTGGCATCTCCCCTTGCCGAGCGAATGGCCAAAGCATGCTCCCCTTCGGCCAACTGCTCCAGGTAGCTTTCCCGCAGCTCTACGATGATGTTGCCTTCCCCATTCCGCTTCTCGTAGCTTTCGGAGGACAGCGCCGCGCCATCGACCAGCACCTCGGCAAAGTCCTCAAACGCCGCATCGGAGCGGAAGGTGAGGGTGCTGCTTTCGCCCTTTTTCCACCAGGCATCGCTGCCCTGGATGATGCTCGGCGGCACCTTTTCGGTTACTGTATTCTCCGCGGTGAGCTCCGTTTTGCCGTTCGCGTCCGCAAAGTACTTATCACAGGCGGTGCAGTGCCAGCATTCCACCCGGCCATTGGCCGCCGCTGTGGCGGCTATCGCCTCCAGCTTTTCCAGGGAGGCGTGGCGGGTGGGGTCGGTCTTGCCGTATTTGGCGCCGCATAGGATGCAGCTTGCCCGCTGGGTGCAATTGGGGGCGCCGCCGTAGCACTTCCCGTTTTGCTGGTCGAAGCAGCCGCTGGCCGTGCAGCGGCGGGTATGGGTCCCATCCCCATTGGAGCGCCAGGGGCCCCACTGATGGATGGTACCGGGGTCCGGCTCATCCTTGCTGTCATCCGGCCGGATGATCACAATGACCCGGTTTTCGGTCCACCGGGCGGTGATGGTCATATCCCCGGCCGGCATGGTGGTGGGAATGGTCTTATCCCAGCCGGCAAAGGTGTAGCCTGTTTTGGTAGGGTTGGCCGGGGCGGTAATGGCCGTGCCGTAGTCCTGCTTAATGACGATATCCTGCCCGCCGTTTTCCGGCTTAAAGGTGATGGTGTATTGGTTGACCTGCCACTGGGCAGTGATGGTCATGTTTTCAGCCGGCATGGTGGTGGGAATGGTCTTATCCCAGCCGGCAAAGGTGTAGCCTGTTTTGGTAGGGTTGGCCGGGGCGGTAATGGCCGTGCCGTAGTCCTGCTTAATGACGATATCCTGCCCGCCGTTTTCCGGCTTAAAGGTGATGGTGTATTGGTTGACCTGCCACTTTGCCGTCAAGATCAAACCGGTGGTCACGGGGGCCTCAAAGTCCCATTCGCTTTCGCCGTTGTACCAGCCGATGAAGGTATGCCCCTCTTTGGTGGGATTATCTGGCTGGGCGGCAGGGGTGTTGGCACGAATCTGGGATGCTACTTCGCTTCCACCCTCCGACTGGAAGGTGACCGTACAAGCCCCCATGACCTCTCCGGTGATTTGGGCGCCGGGGGACTGCGTAAACCGGCCACCCGCCGCGATAAAGACGCCGTTGGCCGTCTTGCCTTCCTCCTGCCCGGCCGTGCAGCCGGTAATGGTCCCGGCGGACATCTCGAACCGGCCGCCATCTTCCACATAAATACCGCCGCCCTCGCGCGCCGTACAACCCACGATATTGCCGCCCCGCATGAGGAGCGTGCCGCCTTTCCTCACATAGATACCGCCGCCGCAGGTATTTCCTGCTTCTCCTGTGCCGGTGCCACCGGTGATGGCGCCGCCCTTTATCTCGACAATGTTTTCACTCTCGGCATCCTCTGCCGCCAGCTTCCACAGGGCGTTGCTCTTATCGAACTTGTGAACGGCATTGGGATTGCTGTCAATCAGCGTCAGCTCTCCATTTTGGGTGACATGGATCAAGTTGCTGCCCTCGCCGGTTGTTTTCAGTAAGTGGCCGTTCAGATCGATGGTCACCGCTCTTTGTACCGTCATAAAGGCGGTGATCTCAATATCCCCGGTCAAGCGGATGACCGCGGTATCGGAAGTCAATGCGTTGTACAGCTCTTCCGAGGTGGCCACTTCCTGGAAGGTGGTCAGCTGCAAGGCGCTTTCCTTCTGGATATTATAATCTGCCAGAGTGCGGCCGTTCTCCAAAAATCTGCTGCCAAAATACAGGCATTTCCCATCTACCGAAACACCCGTGTTCTGGATCTTCTGCTTGACATTATCGATGTTGTCGCCGCTTTCTACCTCCAACATCAGCGGCTCCTGCCGGCCCAGGGCGCTGCCATCCACATAAATTGGCATGGCATGGGCGGTGGTGAACAGCATGGCCAGGGCCAGCAGTACGGCTGATATCCTCTTTTTCATTGTTCGGCACCTCCTTACTGTGTCGATGCGGGTTGCTTTCCTCCTCTTTTTAATTATACATCACTCCCGACCGAAATGCCATTGGCAGGTTTGCCCGGAAATGACACGGCTTTATGGGCAATATGGCACAAGGGGCAGAAAAGCCGCCCGTGGGCGGCCTTTGGGGGATGCTTAGGACCCCAGCAGGGTGACTGTGATGGTGAAGGTCTGGCCGCGGCCGGTACGGCTGGCCCGGTACAGGCTTATTTCCACGGTATCGCCGGGCTTGTGCTGTGCCAGGATATCGCTGCAATCGGCACGGCTGGTGATGGCCCAGCCATCAATGGAGGTGATGATATCACCGACCTCGGCGCCCTGACGGCCTACATCGCTGTCTTCATTGATGGACATGATGCGCAGACCCGCCGGGATGCCGTAATAATTGGCTTCATTGCTGCCTACTTCCACCACGGTGATGCCCAGCTGTGCCCGACCGGTCACCCGGCCGTGCTGCATTAAATCGTCCAGAATGGGCAGGGCGGTATTGATGGGGATGGAGAAGCCGATGCCCTCGTAGCCTTCCTCCACCAGCTTGCTGGAGGTGATGCCCACCACCTGGCCGTAGGTATTGATGAGGGGGCCGCCGCTGTTGCCGGGATTGATGGCGGCATCCGCCTGGATGCAGACCATGGTGTAGCCCAGCTCGGTGGTGATGGTGCGCTGCACCGCCGAAATGTAGCCGACGGTTTGGGTGGAGGCCAGCGCCAGACCGCCGGGATTGCCGATGGCGACCACCATTTCGCCGACCTCCAGCTCATCGCTGTTGCCGAAGGTAGCCGCGACCAGCCCCTCGGGCGGGTTCTGCATTTTAAGCAGAGCCAGGTCGCTCTGGTTATCCGCCCCAATGACGGTGGCATCATAGCTATCGCCATTTTGCAGAACGACCTCGAACTTTTCGCCGCCGCCGACCACATGGGCATTGGTGATGATGTAGCCGTTTTCCGAAAGGATGATGCCGCTGCCCTGCGCGGTGGAGCTGCTGCCGTAGGTGATGATGCCCACCACCGAGGGGGCGCACTTTTTATAGATGCCGGCGGGAGTCAAAAGGCCGTCTTCGGTGGTATCCGGCACATTATCCTCCGGCTTGTTCTGCTGGTCGATCTCCGGCAGGTGCTCCAGCTCATTGCCGATGGACGAATCCTGATCCGGCTGCGGGGCAGGCTTGCTGCCCCAGACGGAGGCCCCGACACACAGCGCCCCCACCAGCAGGATGACCACCCCCATGGCGATGAGGAAGTACTTCAGGCCGCTGCTTTTCCGGGCGCGGGCGGGGCTTTGGCCGTAGTTGCCCCGGTAATCCTGGTAATCCCAGTGGTAGTTGCTGTCATTGCTGCGGTTTCTCATGCTGTTTCTCCTCCCGGCCGGCAGCGGGGGCCGCCGGCAATGTGGTAAAGCTGGCATCTACCATAGGGGCTTTGCGGTTGACGCCTTTTTTGTAGTGGGCGGGGTCGGCCTTGAGGCCGAATACAAACTCGGTGTATTCCCCGGGCTGGCTGCGGACGAAAATCTCGCCCTCGTGGACATTCATAATGGTGCGGCAGATGGAAAGCCCCAGGCCTACGCCGTTTTTATCCAGGCTGCGGCTGCGGTCGGTCTTGTAGAACCGGTCGAAGAGCCGTGGGATCTCCTCCGGCAGGACGCCGGAGCCGGTATTGCGCACCGCTACCATAATATTCTCGCCCTCGGTATAAAAGTCGAAGGAGAGCTTGCCGCCTTCATTGACGAATTTGACGGCGTTATCGATGAGATTATACACCACCTGCTGGATGAGGTCGGCATCGGCCAGCACCCAGTAGCGGTCGGTATCCAGCCCCTCCACCTCGATGTGCTTTTCCTCCAGCCGCTGCTCGAAGCCGAGCAGGGTATTGGTGACAAGGGAGGTGATCTCCACCTCGGTGGGCTGGATGGTGCGCTCGCCGGCCTCGATCTGGCTGAGGGTGAGCATATTGCGCACCAGGCGGGAAAGGCGCTGGACCTCACTGGAGACAATGCGCAGATAGTGGTTCTGCCGCTCCGGCGGGATGGTGCCATCCAGGATACCATCGACAAAGCCGCCGATGGTGGTCATGGGGGTTTTTAATTCATGGCTGACATTGGCGGTAAAGCTGCGGCGCACCGATTCGGTGAGGGCCAGCTCGGTGGCCATGTTATTGAAGGCGGAGGCCAGCCGCCCGATCTCATCATCGCCCTCCACCGGCACCCGGACCGAGAAATCGCCCTTAGCGAAGGCACGGGTAGCGGCGGCCATCTGCCGCAGGGGGTTCACCAGGCTGGTGGTGACAAAATAAATGACGATAAAGCTGACCACCAGCACGACGATGGCCGCGATGAGGAACATCTGGAGCATATCGCCGGCCAGAGCACGGTTGGCAGCCCGGGCGGTGGCCATGACGGCACCCACCAGAAGGCCGTTTTCATCCACCACGGGGGTGGCCACGGCGTACTGGGGGTCTTCCCCGGTGCCGGCCATGACCACGGAGCCCTGATAGCTGCCGGTTTTGGAGAGGCTATCCAGGACAGCCTGCGGCACCGACTGGGGGATGGCGCTCTCGGTAGTATGGGCCATAATGAGGATATTGCCCTTGTTATCGGAAAGGTAGATGTCGGCCTCGATGGCGGAGCCCAGCACGGCATACACCGGCTGCAGGGTATCGCTGCTGACATAGCGGTACTCGTGGGCGGCGTAATTTTCCATGGTGAGGCGGGCGGCCTGGGTCACATTTTTCTCCAGCAGGCTGATTTTTTCCTCCCGCAGGTAGTCATTGGCCAGCACCATAAAGATGGAGCCGACCAATACCATACTGAGCAGAATGATGGCGCAGCACACCGAATAGTACTTGCCCATCAGGGTTTTCTGCGAAGTTTTCATTCTTATTCCTTGACCTCGAACTTATAGCCGACGCCCCAAACGGTCTTGAGGCTCCACTGATCGCTGACGCCTTCCAGCTTTTCGCGCAGGCGCTTGATGTGGACATCGACGGTGCGGCTGTCGCCGTAGTACTCGAAGCCCCAGACCTCATCCAGCAGCTGATCGCGGGTGAATACGCGGTTGGGGTGGCTGGCCAGGTGGAACAGGAGCTCCAGCTCCTTGGGCGGGGCATCCACGACCTTGCCATCCACCTTGAGCTCGTAGCGGGTCATATTGACGGTGAGCTTATCGTAGCTGACCTCCTTGACCTCACCTTCGGCGGTGCCGGCGGGGCTGCTGCGGCGCAGCACGGCCTTGATGCGGGCCACGATCTCCTTGGTATCGAAGGGCTTGACAACATAGTCATCGGCGCCCAGCTCCAGGCCCAGCACCTTATCGAAGGTTTCGCCCTTGGCGGTGAGCATGATGATGGGGCAAGCGCTCTTTTGGCGGATCTGCCGGCAAACCTGCCAGCCATCCAGCTTGGGCATCATGATATCCAGGAGGATAAGAGAGGGCTTTTCGCTCTCGAACTTGGCCACGGCTTCTTCGCCATCGTGGGCCATTACCACCTCGAAGCCCTCCTTTTCCAGGTACAGGCGCAGCAGCTCGCAGATATTCAGGTCGTCATCGGCTACCAGGATCTTGTCCATCATTGCTATTTCCTCCTTACAGGTCATAGTATTCTAATTTATATTATAGCACCGGCGGAGTCTTTTGCATAGCGCCGAATGTGGCAATTTTGTTAAAAAATTGTGAGGAGGGCGGACGCTGGCAAGGAACAGGCGTCACCGCCCTAAAATTTCCGTTGCCCACCTGCGGCGCCCATGGTAAAATGATAGAAAACCTGCCGCAGCGGCAAAAACATACAGGAGAAAACGCCATGAAAAAGATGCTATCACTCGCAATCGCTTTGGCACTTTGCTTTAGCCTTTGCGCCTGCGTCGGCAACGCCCCGCAGGGAAAGACCGCATTGGACTGGGACACAATGCAGGAGGAACTGCAGGCCTCCTCGGAGGTTCTGACCGCGCAGCTGACCAACTTTGCCTTTTACTCTGGAGATATCCCGGGAAGCTCCGCCTATCCGTTGGAGGACCGGCAGATCCATCTTTTTATTTTGAGTACGGTAATGTTCATGGAGGAGGAGAAATACCTGTACCATGATTTTGTCACCATGGATGACGAGGGGTGTTACCACTTTCCAAAAGAAAAGATACAGCAGATGGCCGAGGAGGTGTTTGATATTCCGGATTATGAGTTTGGTGAAGATACCTATGTTCCCGAAACCGGGGAGTATGTGTTTTGGTCCGGCTTTGGATGGGGGAATACTCCGGTGTGCAGGAACACGGAGGTTCAAATTGATCGGGAAAAATCCGAGGTAAGCGTCAGTTACGAACTGCACGGCAATGTATATTATGAAAATCCCTATAAAATTGGGGACTTCCGGACCCGTTTCTCCGTAATGACACGGCCGGACGGCAGCTTCTTCCTGCATTATCTGGATACCGTTTCCCTCTGATGAGGCAGGTCACACCCCCAGCAGCAAGCGGACCGCAAGGGCACTGACCAGCGCCGCGGTCAGATCCCCGGTGAGGGCAGCGGCCATGGTGTGGCGGGTACGGCGGATCCCCACCGCGCCGTAGTAGACCGCGATAGCGTAGAAGGTGGTCTCTGAGGCGGCGGCCAGCACACTGCCTATCCGCCCGATGAAGCTATCCGGGCCGTATTCCCCCAGCAGCTGGTGCAGCAGGGCGGTACCGCCGCTGCCGGAGACCGGCCGCAGCAGGGCCAATGGCAGTACCTCCGCCGGGAAGCCGATAAGCTGAGTCACGGGGCGAAGGAAGCCGGTGAGGACATCCAGGGCGCCGCTGTGGCAGAACATGGTGACCACCGTAAGCAGGCAGACCAAGGCCGGGGTGATGGAGGCGGCGGTTTTGAGCCCCTCTTTGGCTCCCTGCAAAAAGCAATCGAACACATCCACGCCGGAGCAGAGGCCCCAGCTGAACAGGCCGGTGATGAGCAGCGGGATGAACCAGGCGCTGAATGACATGGAATGCCCTCCCTTTTGATGAAATTCGCGGATGGGGTGAAGGGCGCCCGCAGAGCGCTCCGGCCCAGCCGGAGCCAGCGGCCGAAGGCCGCTGAAACCGCCCGGAAGGGGCGGTTTGCCCTGCGGGCGCCCCACCCCCTGCACGGGCCTGCCTTTATTCCGGCCGGCGGGACTTCCCGCGCAGCAGGCGGTCCAGCAGCAGGACCACGGCCAGCGACGAAAGCCCGGTGAGCCATACCGCCGGCAGGATCTCCATGGGGGCGGCGGAGCCGGCCTGCTGCCGCAGCACGGCGCAGGTGGTGGGGATAAGCTGGAGGGAGGCGGTATTCATTGCTACAAAGGTGACCATGGCATTGCTGGCGCTGTCCTTATGGGGATTCAACTTTTGCAGCTCCCGCATAGCGGCAAGGCCCAAGGGAGTAGCGGCATTGCCCAGACCCAGCAGATTGGCGGAAAGATTCATGGAGATGGCCTGCATGGCGGGGCTGCCCTGCGGCACTGTGGGGAACAGCCACCGGGTGAGGGGATGCAGCAGCCGGGCCAGCGCTTCCGTAAGGCGGCAGCGGCGGGCAATCTCCATCAGGCCGCTCCACAGGCACAGCATGCCGGTTAGGGTAATGACCAGAGTCACTGCTTCGCTGCAGCCGGAAAGCGCCGCGGCGGAAAGGGCCTCCATCCGGCCGGTGAAGGCCGCGGTAACGACCGAAAAAATGAGCAGGACGGTGAGGATGCCGTTCATCATAGGCGGGACTCCTTTCTTTTTTTGGGGGGAGAACAGGGCAATATGGCGGCGTATTTTCTTATTTTGGGGCTTTTGCGCAGAAGTAATTTCCTTTTTGCACTGTTTCATCGAATTATGTAAAGCGCTCCCATTTATACTGCTTTTATCATGCTTTTATCAATATTAGCAACAATAACCAAAAAAGCGGCAAATTAGGGGCAAAAATTATCCACAAGATTTGCGAAATTGTGCTAATTACCTCTTGAATTTCATGGAAAATAATAGTACACTTAGTAGCAAGGTAGAGAAAAAGCGAGAATATTAGAAGATATTGTAAACCGCCAGCAAACCACCTAACTTTATTAAGGAGGAACCTGTACCATGAAATCCACCGGCATCGTAAGAAAAGTTGACAACCTCGGCCGTATCGTTCTCCCTGTAGAGCTTCGCCGCACCCTCGGCATCGACATCCACAGTGATGTTGAAATTTATGTAGACGGTGATCAGGTCATTCTTAAGAAGTACCTGCCCTGCTGCATTTTCTGCGGCTCCAAGGAAGAGCTGGCTACCTATGACGACAAGTATGTCTGCCGCAGCTGCCGCACCAAGCTGGGCAAGCTGTAATTCCCAAACCACAAAAGACAAGCAAGGCCCCTGCCACATGGCGGGGGCTTTCTTTTTTGCGGCGGCCCGGCAGCGAGGGCGGGGCCTTTTTTGCAAAGGTATAAACTGAGTGCCTACCCGACGGAGGCTAATTTGTGGGCGCCTGGCGGCGGCGCACAGATTTTGCAGAGTGCAAGACCCGTACAGTTCGCCGCCGGGGCGTTTGATGACATAGTTTGCGCCAACAACCCCTCCGTCAGCCGATCGGCTGACACCTCCCCTTACATAGGGGAGGCTTTTGGATGGTGCAGTGTCACACTCCTTACACTGGGGAGGCTTTAGGGGAACGCGAAAGGCCCCTCTCCCGGTGGGAAAGGGGCCTTATTGGATGGGGCATTATTCGCCGGCGGGTTTTACCGGGGCGTTCTTGGTGACGGTGAGGGAAACGGTATCCTCCAGCACGGCATCGGCGGGCAGCAGCTTGGCCATGACAACATAGCGGTAGTCATTGGGATAGTGCAGCTTGGTATCATCCGCCAGGCGATAGGTGCAGGTGGAGAGGGTGAGGATCTTATCGTTACTGGTCACTTCCACATCATAATCGTAGAAGGAAAGATCCTGGGCCTTTTTGATGAGGCTATTGAAGGTGGCATCAGCGGGGTTGGGGTTGATGTAGTCGAACTTGATATCGGTGTAGAATACCGCAAATACCTGCCAGACCATGTCCTCTTCGATGGTGGAGTAGTAGATATAGGGGTGGGTCTTGGCAAATTCCTCGTTCTGATACTTCAGCAGCTGGGCGAACTTGGGGCCGTTGGCGTGGTTCTGATAATCGGTCAGCAGGGCATTTTCGGCCCGGCCTAGATTGTGGCCGTAGATGACGGTATTCTTCGAGATGGTGGAGCGGTTGCCGCTGGTGCAGCGGAAATCGGCATAGTAGCAGCCGTCGTTATCGTTCTCACCATTGGCATTGCGGCGCAGGTAGTACTTGTTATCATCGTTATAATTGACCTTGACCACCACATCATTGACGGTGGTGTCGTCTATATAGATCCAGCCGATGGTATCCTTGTTTTTCTGCTGCATGGCCAGCGTATTTTCCAGCATGGTCTTTTGCAGCTCCTTGAGGATCTCCTCCTTGGAGGGCTGGGTGGGGTCATCGGGGTTGGCGGGGTCCACCGGTCCCGTGGGGTTACTGGGGTCTACCGGGTCGGGATTTGCCGGGTCCTTGCCGCAGGCGGCAAAGGCAAATACCATACACAATGCCAGCAGCAGGGCCAGTAGGCGAGTTGTCAGTTTCATAGTGCTCCTCATTATCTGTTAAATTGCCCCCGTTCGGGGGCTTCGTTCCGCCCTATTCTACACCAACAGCGGGGCGCTTGTCAATGAAAGGGGCGGCGGAAAGCCCCCCTTTGCAAAAAAGTTCGGATTCTGTTTACAAATAGGGGAAAAATAACTATACTAAGGGAGGAGAGTTTGTCTCCCCCAATTTAACTGCAAGGAGATAATAAATTATGCTGATTACAAAAGATATGGGCATCATGGAGATCGTACAGAAATATCCTGCTACTGTAGAGGTACTGCAGCGCTTCGGCATGGGGTGCATCGGCTGCGCCGCCGCCCACTTTGAGAACATTGAGCAGGGCGCGCTGGCCCATGGCATTGATGTCCCCGCCCTGATGGAGGCGCTGAACAAAGCGGCCGAGGGCTGAGGCAGAGACCCGAAAGGCACGGCGCCCGCAGGGCGTTCCGTCCGAAGGACGGAACCGGCGGCGAAGCCGCCGCAGCCGCTGCAGGCGGCTGGCCCTGCGGGCGAATTTTCCCCCTGCAGAGACCCCGAAAATGTTTCACGTGAAACATTTGTTCTTGAGAAAAACATGACAGAACAAGGAGGCACCCCATGCAGAAAGAACTGACCAACGCCGGCCCGCTGCTGAACGAACGGGGCGAGCTGTGCGAAGCGGGCTATGCCCGCCGTCTCATCAAGGCATACGACCGCCGGGCGATCAAGGCGGCGGCCCACCGCATCAAGGAATGGGACTACTACCTGATCATGAACGGAAGGTGGGGTGTGGCGTTGACCATAGACGACAACAGCTACATGGGACTGCTGGGCTTCTCGCTGCTGGATTTTAGTCGGCCGTGGGAACACACCTGCAATATCATCTATCCTTTCCCTGGCGGAAAGACCGGTTTCCCTGCCAGCAGCGCCGAGGGAGATGTGGCGGTGAAGCGCAAAAACGCTGATTTCTGCTTTAAGGTGCTGCCGGACGGTACCCGGAAGCTGACGGCCTGGGTGCAGAATTTTATGGATAAAAAGCCGATCGCGGCGGAATTTACCCTGACGGAAGAGCCGGAGGATTCCATGGTGATCGTGACGCCCTTTGCGGAGGACAAAAAGGCCTTTTACTACAACCAGAAGATCAACTGCATGAGAGCAGCCGGCAAGGTGGAATTTGACGGGCGGGTGATCGAATTTGACCCCGAGGAAAGCTATGCCACCCTGGACTGGGGCCGCGGCGTATGGACCTACAAAAACACCTGGTACTGGGGCAGCGGCAACGGCACAGTGGAGGGCAGACCCTTTGGCTTTAATATCGGGTATGGCTTTGGCGATACCAGTGCCGCCAGCGAGAATATGCTGTTCTACGATGGCACGGCGCACAAGCTGGAGCGTCTGACCTTCGGCATCCCGCAAAAGGACGGCCGGGACGATTTTATGAGCCCGTGGCGCTTCACCAGCAGCGATGGGCGGTTTGAGATGGACTTTATCCCGGTGCTGGACCGCGCGAGCTGCACCAATGTAGGTATTATTTGCAGCGACCAGCATCAGGTATTCGGGCGCTTTAACGGCACCGCCACGCTGGATGACGGCACGGTGCTGCAGATCGAAAACCTGCTGGGCTTTGCGGAAAAGGTATATAATAAGTGGTAACAGAAAAAGGGCGGTCCCGCCGCAAGGCGGGACCGCCCTTTTTGCAATTTACCGGCGGGAAAACGGGTCGCGGGGGCTGGGGCGCGGGCCGCCGGTTGGCCGAGGACGGCCCCGCGGCAGCGGCGCCTGCCATTCCCCTGCGGCGTCTCTCCCCCATTGGGGCGAACAGCACAGTTTTTCCTTGACAGTGAGGGGCTGTTGGCGGTAGTATATATGGGTAAAAATATAGGGTAAACTCCTATGAGATACTACTGAAGATAAAGGAAGATGTATTATGTTCCAATTTGACCATGTACGGACCCGTTTTGCCCCCAGCCCCACCGGCTACATGCATGTGGGCAACCTGCGGACGGCGCTGTTTGCCTATCTAGTAGCAAAGAGCAACAACGGACGCTTTTTGCTGCGGATAGAGGACACCGACCAGGAGCGCCAGGTGGAAGGCGCCGTGGAGATCATCTATAAGACGCTGAAGGAAACCGGTCTGCAGTGGGACGAAGGTCCCGATATCGGCGGCCCGGTGGGCCCCTATATCCAGAGCCAGCGAATGGGTATGTTTAAGAAATACGCCGAGCAGCTGGTGGAAAGCGGTCACGCCTACTACTGCTTCTGTGATAAGGAGCGGCTGGACGAGGTGCGTAAGGTGCAGGAGGCCTCCGGCATGGCACCCCGCTATGACGGTCACTGCCGCAACCTTTCCAAGGAGGAGGTCGCCGAGAAGCTGGCGGCGGGTATCCCCTATGTCATCCGGCAGAAGGTGCCCACTGAGGGGACCGTAACCTTCCACGACGAGGTGTACGGCGATGTGACCGTGGAATGCAGCACGCTGGACGATCAGATCCTCATCAAGGGCGATGGCATGCCAACCTATAACTTTGCCAATGTGGTGGACGACCACACCATGGGCATCACCCATGTGATCCGCGGCAATGAGTATCTTTCCTCCGCGCCCAAGTACAACCTGCTGTACGAGGCGTTCGGCTGGGAGATCCCGAAATACATTCACTGCGCGCCCGTCATGCGGGACGCCACCCACAAGCTCTCCAAGCGGCACGGCGACGCCTCCTACGAGGACCTGGTGCAGATGGGCTTTTTGACCCCGGCCATCCTCAACTACATTGCGCTGCTGGGCTGGAGCCCCAAGGGTGACCAGGAGATCTTCTCGCTGGAGGAGCTGGTAAAGATCTTTGATATCTCCGGCATCACCAAGAGCCCGGCGATCTTTGACATGCAGAAGCTGCGCTACATCAACGGCGAGTATATCCGCAAGCTTTCCCCTGAGGAATTCTACGAGAAGGCGCTGCCCTGGATCCGCAAGACGGTGAAGAGTGAGACCGCCGACCTGCGGGAGCTGTGCACCGTGCTGCAGACCCGCTGCGAGGCGCTGAGTGACATCCCGGAGCAGGTGGACTTCATTGACGCGCTGCCGGACTATGACATTGAGCTGTATACCAGCAAAAAGATGAAGACCACCCCCGAGACCGCCCGGGAAGCGCTGACCGCGGTATTGCCCATCCTGGAGAGCCTGCCGGAGTGGAACGCCGAGGCGATCCATGCGGCGCTCTTTGCGGAGATAGAGAAGCTGGGCGTGAAGAACGGCTGGCTGCTGTATCCGCTGCGTGTGGCTGTTTCCGGCAAGCAATTTACCCCCGGCGGCGGCATAGAGCTGGCGGTGGTGCTGGGCCGCGAGGAGACACTGCGCCGCATCCGTACCGCGCTGGAGAAGCTGGGCTGAAATAACTGATAAAAGTAAACGGCACCGTCCCAAAGTAGGGCGGTGCCTTTTTGCGGCTTATAGGGGGTGCAGGGGGAGGGCCGCAGGCCCGCCCGCCGCAAGGCGGGCGCCGCACGCGAAGCGCGCGGAACCGTCCGGAGGACGGTTGGCCTGCGGCCCGATAGCCGGGATTCTGCAATTATTCGGTGGGGGCTTTGGGCGGGTGCAATGGCGGCCAAAGGCCAGTACCACCCCGGCGATGAGTGCCAGCGTACCGGCGCCGGCAGCCCATCCCCAGCCGGGCAGGCCGGGAGATTCGGTAATGGCAATGGTACCACCGCCGACAATGGGGAAACATCGGTAGCTGCCGAAGCTTTCGGCTTTTATTCGTACCCAGTTGCCGCCCTGCAGTAGATAAACGGCATAATGGCCGTTAGGATCGGGCATCAGCCAGCGGATAGTGTGATCTACGGAACCACCACCGACGGGGATGGTGAGTATCCATGCTTCGACGACCGTTTCGGTAAGACTGAGCGGAGAGGAGACAGCCCCTGTAGTAATCGTGTCGCCCTCATGGAATTTGCCTTCCGCCAGCAGCACAGGCCTACCCTGCCGCAGTGCGGAAGATGCCAAAGTAGTGACATAGGGCCGATACACCGCGGTGACAACGGTATCAAAGTGGAGATTGGAAAGGTCAGTCCTAGGGAACAATGTGATAGTGGCCGCAGGCGCGGTGGTGGCAAAGGATGTGCCGGATAACGGCCTTGTGGGCGGGGTGCCGGCCAAACTGATCCGAACGATAGAAAATGACATCCCCGAAGAAACGGGAGAATGAGAAAAGCGGCATAGCCATGGCTCCTTTTGGGGGCGGGCTGTGCCGCTTGTATGTGTGTTTAGTAGTAGATGCGGCGGCTGCCGGAAACGGTCTCCCGGGTACAGTAGTCAATCCAGGCGACGGCGCCGGGGATATCCTTATCTCGAATATGGCCGCACAGGCGGCAGCTGGTCTGATACAGGGTATCGATACCATGTAAGGCGCAGAAGCGCTCCCACAGGACCAGCACCGAGGAATAGAACGATCGGAAGATGAGCGGCAGCAGGGTATTGCCGCTGAGCATGGCAAGCTCGTGCTGGAAGGCAAATGCAGCCTCCGCCGCCTGACGGTTATCCCTTGCCTGACGAATGGCTTCCACTTTTTCCAGCAGCAGCATGTTATCCAATTCGGTGACATGAGGGATGATATCAGCGACGGCCAGCTTATCTAGGGCATCCCGCACCTCCAGAATGGAGCGGATCTCTTCGTTACGCAGTCGGCCGCGGTTATAGGTCATAATGGATTTGAGAGTTTCCATCGTGCCGGCCCGGCGGTAATCGGCGACAAAGGTGCCCACCCGGGGACGGACATCCAAAAAGCCGCGGTTTTCCAGCTCCACGATGCCGCTATTGACCACCGCACGGCTGACCCCCATCGACTGAGCCAGCTGGCGCTCCGGGGGGAGCTGCTGTCCCACCGGTAGTTCACCGGAAAGAATCTTGGCTTCGATATTACTGATAAAGAGCTCCTTGAGGGAGGGAGATATGAGTTTTTCAAATTCCATGACAGGTTCCCCTTTTTAAGCGGCGCTGTGGTATGGCCACATACCACAAAGGCGTTTTTCTCTATTTTAGGATAATTTGCTGAATTTTTCAACCATTTTATACGAAATTCTCTTGTTAAATGATTGACATTTATGAATTATCGTGATATATTCGGGGCGGGTAATAAAGTCTGTTCCATCTGGTATGGCCAGATAGGCCAGGCTTTGCGGCCCGTGAGGTTACTATGAGGGTTTCCAAAAAATCGACAGGAGGAATGTAACATGTTATTCCAACTCTACGGCGAGACTGCCGGCTATCAGCTGCTGGGTTTCGTGCTGGTGTTCACCGGCCTGGTGCTGGCCAATGAATTTGCCCGCCGCACCAAGACCGGTGGTATCATCTGCTTCCTGGCGCTGCCTGCTGTGCTGACAGTGTATTTCATCGCCATCTATATCGGCGCAGCCAATGGCGCCGAATGGGCACTGAACAACCAGACCTACACCAACATGAACAGCTGGTTCCACTATGCCAAGCTGTATGCCGCCACCGCGGGCTGCATCGGCTTTATGATGCTGAAATATAAGTGGAGCATCGGCAAGACCGACTGGTTCAAGGTATTCCCCTTTGCCATTGTTGCCATCAATATTCTTATCGCTGTGGCCAGTGACTTTGAATCCGGCATCCGCGGCGCCAAGGCCATGATGGAATTCGGCGACCGCTGGTGGCTCTCTTCCGAGAATGTGTGGCTGTACGGCGGCTGGTGGAACTGGGTGAACGGCATTGCCGGTATCATTAACATTTTCTGCATGACCGCCTGGTGGGGCATCTACTCTTCCAAGGACAAGAAAGACATGCTGTGGCCTGATATGACTTGGTGCTACATCCTGGCCTATGACCTGTGGAACTTTGAGTACACCTACAACTGCCTGCCCACCCACTCCTGGTACTGCGGTCTGGCGCTGCTGCTGGCCCCCACCTTTGCCAACCACTTCTGGAACAAGGGCGGCTGGATCCAGAACCGTGCTAACACCCTGGCCCTGTGGTGCATGTTTGCCCAGGTATTCCCGCTGTTCCAGGATAATAGCATATTTACCACCATCACTTCTGTCTACGCCGATGGCTTTATGAACCCCGCAGTTCGTCCCACGGCGGCGAACCCCACTGCGCAGGGCGTTGTGGCTATTATTGCGCTGGTGGTAAATGTGGTCATCCTGGCTTCCATCATCAAGCGGGCAAAGGCCCAGAAGAAGAACCCCTACAAGCAGGAGATCTTCTGCGATCAGAAGGACTTCCAGGAGGCTATGGCGAGAGTGTAAGTCCTGCCCCATATGCAATAGGCAAATAGCTGCCGGTCCGGAACACCAAAGCAAGGTGTTCCGGACCGGTTTTCTGTTTATCCCGGATTTTGCGGGAATGCTGACCAGCGGATAAGCGCGCGGGACATCCAGCGCTTATTATGCTGAACCGCGAAACGATTCAGTCCTTTCATTCCATATTGACAAACGGTTTAACATGAAGTAGAATAACGGTACGCTATTCTACAAATAGATAAAAGGAGAAAGAAGATTTATGAAGCGTATGAACAAACTGCTGGCACTGCTGCTGGCAGTCATCATGGCGGCTTCCTTTGCCGCCTGCGGCAATGAGCCCGCACCTACCCCCGATCCCGAGCCTGCTCCCACCCCCGCCATCACCTACCCCCTTACCGTGACGGATATGGCTGGTCGTGAAGTTACCTTGGAGAAAGAGCCCGAGCGTATCGTTTCCGGCTACTACATTTCCTCCTCTGCCTGCATCGCGCTGGGACTTTCCGATAAGATGGTCGGCATCGAGGATAAATCCGCCAAGCGCCCCATTTACAAGCTGGCGGCTCCCGCCCTTATCGACCTGCCCAATGTCGGCTCCGCCAAGGCTTTTGACCTGGAAGCCTGCGTCAATGCCAACCCCGATCTCGTTATCCTGCCCATGAAGCAGAAGGACACCGCCCAGACCCTTTCCGAGATGGGCATTGCCACCCTGCTGGTCCTGCCGGAAAGCCATGAGCAGCTGATGGAGATGTTCACTCTCATCGGCACCGCCACCAACAGCATGGAGAAAGCGACCGCGCTGATCGAGTACTACAACACCAAGCTGACGGCAGTGGCCGAGCTGACCAAGGACCTGACCGATGAGCAGAAGCCCGTTGTATATATCGGCAGCACCAGCGATATCCTGCGCACCGCCCCCAAGGAGATGTATCAGGCTTCCCTCATCACCACCGCGGGCGGCAAGAACGCCGGTGATGCGCTGGAGGGTACCTCTTGGGCTGATATTGATAACGAGACCTTCTTGACAATGAACCCCGATGTGATCGTGATCCCTACCGATAACTTTGCCGTAAGCAGCCCTGACTACACCGCAGAGGATGTGCTGAACAACGCCACCTTTGCCGATGTGACCGCCGTGAAGAACGGTGCCGTTTATCAGATGCCTGTCGGCTTTGAGGCTTGGGATTCCCCCGTTCCCTCCGGTATTCTGGGTACCCTGTGGATGCTGCATACCCTGCACCCCGAGCTGTACACCGCCGAGCAGTTTGCCGCAGATGCCGATGAGTTCTACTTCACCTTCTACGGCTTCCATGTTGCGTTGGATCAAGCAGCCTGATCCCTCTTTGGAATGACCTACGGGATACTGCCGAGCGCGGTATCCCGTTTTTCTATCCGCCGTTTGCTTTTTTGCGGCACATGCGGTACAATAAACCCACTGTGGAATTAGAGGGAGATACCATGCAGGAAACCATGCTGCAAAATCGAAAACCCGTGATCCGCTCCTACTGGCTGGTGGGGGCGTGCATTGCCGTGGGCTTTATTGCCTCCATCTGCATCGGCAATTACCCCATTTCGATACGGGAGATCATTTCTATCCTGACCGGTGGGGAGGTCGGTGCCATGACCCGCAAGGTCTTTTTCACGCTGCGGCTGCCCCGTACCTGCATGGGTGTGATGGCTGGCGCGGGGCTGGGCGTTGCCGGCTCCGTTTATCAGATGATCTTTCGCAATCCGTTGGCGTCCCCCGATATCATCGGTGTTTCCAGCGGTGCCAATCTGGGCGCCGCCATTGCCATCGTCAGTGTCGGCATCGGCGTGGGCGGCATTGCGTTGGGCGCCTTCGCGGGCGGGCTGCTTGCCGTGGCGTTTGTGATGCTGTTGGTGCGGGCGACCCGTGCCAATACCACCGCCACCTATGTGCTGGCGGGTATCGTTATCTCGGCGGTCGCCAAGTCGGTCATTATGCTACTGAAGTACTATGCCGACAGCGAATCCAACCTGGCCGCCATTGAATATTGGACAATGGGCTCCTTTGCGGGTGTCACAGCCTCCAAGGTGCTTTCTATCCTGCCGTTCTGGCTGATCGGTTTTGTGGGGCTGTTTTTGCTGCACCGTCAGGTGGGGCTTCTCTCTTTGAATGAAGAGGAATGCCGAACACTGGGAGTGCGGCTGTATCGGGTAAGGCTGACGGTGCTTACCCTTTCTACCCTGCTGGTCGCCTCAATCGTCAGCATTACGGGGCTGATCTCCTTTATCGGGCTCATCGCCCCACACATCGCGCGCATGATGATAAAACGGGAAAATACCGATACTATGGTGCTTTCCGCCATGGTGGGCACTGCCGTAATGCTGGTGGCAGATATTTTTGCCCGCAGCCTGTATGCCGGTGGGCTGCCCATCAGTATTCTTACTACTATCATCGGTGTGCCGGTACTGGTGTACTTTATGTGTAAGCGCAAGGAGGGCAAGGTATGAGCACATTGCTTTCCCTGCAAAATATCCACACCGGATACGGCAGCAGAGAAATTGTCCGCGGCGCTTCCCTTGCGGTAGAAGGCGGGGAATTCTGCGCGCTGCTGGGGCTGAACGGCTGCGGCAAGACCACCCTGCTGCGCGCCGCCTGCGGTCTGCTGCCGATGAAAGAGGGCCGTTGTATGGTGGGGGAGACCGAAACCACCCATCTGGACGAAAAAAGCCGCGCCCGCCTGATGAGCTATATCCCGCAGCGCGGCAGTCCTATCATGGGTAAAACCGTGCTGGAGGTCGTGCTGATGGGCTTTAACGCCCGACTGCGTCTTTTGGATTCCCCCGGGGAAGCACACCGCCGAATTGCCATGGAACATCTGACCCATCTGGGACTGGCAGAACTGGCAGGGCGGGACTATGCTACTTTAAGCGAGGGGCAGAAGCAGCTGGTGATACTGGCGCGCGCCCTTTCGCAGGATACGCCGGTGATGCTGATGGACGAGCCGGACAGCGCGTTGGACTTTGTAAACCGGCACATGGTGTTGGGGAAAATAAGAGAGGTGCTGCATGAGCGGCAGCAAGCAGGTCTTATTACCCTGCATGACCCCAACTTTGCCCTAAGCTACTGCGACCGCCTGCTGCTGATGCAAGACGGAACCATAGTGACCGAAATTGATATGAGAAATACCGACCGTGCGACGATAGAAGCGGCACTTGGTATAATATACGGAGAAATAGCCGTGTTGGAGTATAAAGACCGTTATATCATGACCAGGCGATGAAAACCCAATAGATATTTGAGGCGGGAGGGTACCCAATGGGTGCCCTCCTGTTTTGACTTAGGATACAGTATAATGATAGATCATATGACCACAAAATTCTAAAAAAACACCTTGAGGGAAAAGAATCTATCTGTTATAATTTTGTAGTATAGACTGATGAAATCCTATAAATCCAAATGAGGAAATGGCGTAAAAATGGCATAAGCCCAAAAAAGCCGCAAAACCCCATAAAACAAAGATTTTTTAAGGAGATGTAGAGATATATGAAATTAGGTATCGTCGAAAGCGAGCCTGTTTCTGAAAATCTCCGCAAACGCACAAATGCCGGCAAAGCTTGATAGGACAGGCATTTTCGGATGAAGTCAAAACATAAAAGTTCCTATTTCCCTACGCATCCCCACGCAGAAATGGCGTAAAAATGGCGTAGAGGAACCGGCGGTATGCAGTTGCGAAAATCGCCTGCTGCAACATTACCAACAATATTTAAGCTGCCCTGCGCAAAAGCAGGGTAGCTTTTTTATCTGCGCACCGGCGCAGAGAGATACAAGGCGTTTCACTCCTTTGATCCTCCAAACAAAAATGAGCCTTCTCCGTTTGGTATAGAAACGGAAAAAGCTCATTTGCATTGTACACGCCTGTCAAGCGGCGTAGAACTTTGGCAGCGCTATGCCTCATCCTCCGCCAGCATACGGTATCCGACGCCAAGCTCGTTGATGATGTAGCGCTTTTCACCGGGCGTCACGCCCATTTTCTTGCGGATGTTCTTCATATTGACTTGCAGCTTTTTGACGCTGCCATAGTCCGAATACCCCCAGACCGCCTGAATGATGGCGGCATACGTCAGCACCTTTCCGGCGTGAACGGAGAGAAACGCCATGATGTTGTATTCCGTCTGGGTCAGGTCGATCTCCTCTTTCCCTACAAAAACCTGCCGTGTATCGTAATCAATCAGCAAATCCTGCAGGCGGAATTTCCCGTCGGGACTGCTTTCATCCTCTTCACTGTGCCGATGGCTGCGGAGAACGGCGCGGATGCGAGCCAGTAGTTCCTCCGTGCCAAAAGGCTTGGTGATATAGTCATTCGCGCCCAGATCCAACGCCTCCACCTTATCCCTCTCGTTGGAACGGGCGGAAAGCACAATGATGGGCACGGTGTCTGTCTCCCGAACTTCTTGAATCAAGCTCATACCGTCTCGATCCGGCAGACCAAGATCCAAAAGGATGAGGTCCGGATGATGGGAGGCATACATCATCATGCCAAGCTCGCAGGTTTCCGCGCAGAGCACCTGATAGTCGCCGGTTTCCAGATTGGCTTTGATAAAACTTCTGATGTTGGCCTCGTCCTCTACAATCAGAAGTTTGTACTTGTTATTGCCCATCGTCCTCACCCCCTCTTTCCAGAGCAAAGCGGAATACCGCGCCGCCGCCCTTCCTAT
>ENA-UERK01001084-UERK01001084.1-human-gut-metagenome-genome-assembly--contig:-NODE-1084-length-20967-cov-7.951173_pt1 | contig 20967 bp, 17 predicted proteins | sample MGYA00242957_ERZ507957 | MGnify/ENA primary metagenome ERZ507957 (study PRJEB26167, sample SAMN06115538) | human gut metagenome | host: Homo sapiens | place: China:Heilongjiang | collected 2015-11-06... | reverse complement strand
GCAAAGTTGGTGCCTTACTTCGTCATCTCCTGCATGAACCTCGCCACCATCCTCTTGCTCTCGGTCTTCCTGCTCAATATCCCGATAGCAGGCAGCGTGATGGGCTTCATCGCCATCTCCTTATTATACATATTGGTGTCGCTGCTCTTAGGATTGTTTATCTCCAACTGTGTGAGCAGTCAGTTGGCAGCCATGTTGCTGTCCTTGTTGCTCATCGTGCCGACGGTCTATCTCTCAGGCCTTGCCTTCCCTATCGAGAGCATGCCAGAAGCTTTGCAACACGCCTCAGCCATCATCCCTGCCCGATGGTACGTGGAAGTGGCGAGAAAGCTGATGACCCAGGGAGTGGAAATGAAATACGTGATGCACGAGACGACAGTGCTCGCCCTCATGGCAGTGGTGCTCCTCGGCGTATCGTGGAAGCTATTCAAAGTAAGATTATAAATTATGGTTATTCGATTTTTATTAGAAAAGGAATTCAAGCAGATGATGCGCGACATCATCCTTCCTATCGTTTTCATATTGCTCCCCATCGGTGTCATCAACATGGTGCCGAGAGCAGCTACCCAAGAGGTGAAGAATCTGAAGATCAGCGTCATCGACAACGACCATTCCTCATGGTCCAGCCGACTGATACAAAAGCTTTCCGCCTCGCAGTATTTCCATCTTAGCGATGTCTCCTCCACCTATCCCAAGGCATTGGAAAGCGTGGAGGCAGGCGATGCCGACTTCATCGTGGAGATAGAGCCACAATTCGAGCGAAACCTCGTGAAGGAGGGAGTGAGCCAAGTGATGATTTCTGCCAACGCCGTGAATGGTGTGAAGGCAGGATTGGGTTCCAGCTACCTCGCCCAAATCATCGCCGACTATTCCGCCCAACTGCGAGAGGAATCGGGATTGACGGCTTCCGCCGTGAGCATGGCACATTATGACGTAGTGCCAAGATACCTCTACAACACCAACCTGGATTACAGGTACTTCATGATACCGGGCTTGATGGCGATGCTCCTGATATTGCTCGTAGGCTTCCTCCCTGCCCTCAACATTGTGGGCGAGAAGGAGAAGGGAACCATCGAGCAAATCAATGTAACCCCAGTGGGCAAGTTCGACTTCATTCTCTCCAAGCTGATACCTTACTGGGTAGTGGGCTTGTTGGTATTGGGCTATGCCATGCTCTTGGCTCGCCTCATCTACGGACAGGAGCCAGTGGGGAACATCGGGGGCATCTTCCTCTTTGCCACCCTCTTCATCCTCGTGGTGTCGAGCATGGGTTTGATAGTATCCAACTATTCCGATACCACCCAGCAGGCAGCCCTCGTGATGTTCTTCTTCTTGGTCATCTTCATTCTCCTGAGCGGTTTAATCACCCCAGTTACGAGTATGCCAGAATGGGCGAAGGCGTTCACTCGCATCAATCCTCTGCGCTATTTCATCGAGGCGATGCGCACGCTCTATCTCAAGGGCAGCAATCTCTACGAGCTTCGCCACCACTTCTACGCTCTGTCAGTCTATGCCACCGCCATGTGGATTTGGGCGATAGGAAGCTATAAGAAGAACAGCTAAGTCTGTTTTCAAGCAAATAAAAGACCGAGCAACTTACAAATAGAAAAGTTACTCAGTCTTTTACTTTTTATTGTTAACTTCACTTTTTAAGTAGACTCTTCGGATTGTTCTATAGTCCATTCCTCGACATTACCCTTGTCAGAATCGAAATTGATGCCGACCTTCACGATTGGTTTGCCACTCAGAACAAATCGCTGGTGGTAATCATTCAAGTTGATTTGCTGCATCGCCGTCTATGCATCCTTGTTCATCTTCACATCTATCAGATAAATATTAGTGCGAAAGAGCATCACGATGTCACCCCTGCCGTTATGCGTATGAACCTCCACATCCACCAAACAGTTGGTTAGCAAGGAGAAAATGATGAAAAGCACCTGCTATGCCCTTCATATTGGGTATTGCTGCAATAAGGCACTGTACCAAGATTGTTGTTATAGAATTAACCCTATCAGCCCCTATACTCCGTGGAATTAGTGCCCAAGTAACGCTACACAGAGATACGGATCTTATTCGAGAGAAAAGAATTTTTCATCCAAAATCAGATATATGTGGGCCTTATATGTAAAAGATATACATAAATTCCATAAAATGTTTTGTCATGACTTTTTCGATGGCACTTGCGTTGGATAATCATGGATTTAGAGATTGTGGTGTGAGGCTTTTGTGGAGGAATGGCAAAAATCTGTGAAAAAACATATTTTTTCATAATTAGGAGTTTAAATATAGTGGATAATTGGTCAATTTTTAATAATTTTGTATTCTATTTTGCACAAATAGGCAGACTTGGTTGATTCATAAGCTGTTTGCAAAAAATAGAGTCACGCCAAACAATGCCGAATTAACAAAACAAATATGGCTGATAAGAAACAAATTAAATCTGCTCTCATCTCCGTCTTCCACAAAGATGGTCTTGAAGAAATTTTAAAAGAGTTAAACAACAACGGTGTGAAATTCCTCTCTACTGGAGGTACTCAGAAGTTCATTCAAGAACTTGGCTACGAATGTGCAGCCGTTGAAGACCTCACAAGCTACCCTTCAATCTTGGGTGGCCGAGTAAAGACTCTTCACCCAAAGGTGTTCGGTGGCATTTTGAACCGTCGCGACAATGAGAGCGACCAGAAGCAAATTGTCCAATACGACATTCCTGAAATCGACCTCGTGATTGTGGATTTGTATCCATTTGAGGAAACCGTGGCAAGCGGTGCCGACGAATCGGCAATTATCGAGAAAATTGATATAGGTGGCATTTCTCTGATTCGTGCTGCCGCTAAAAACTACAACGATGTGGTGATTGTGGCTTCCAAGGCGCAATACAAACCTCTCGTGAACGCTCTTAAGGAAAACGGCAATGCCGAAACCACTCTGGCTCAACGCCGCTGGTTTGCTAAAGAAGCGTTTGCGGTGTCGAGTGCCTACGACAGTCACATTTTCAACTATTTCGACGAAAACGAAAATAGTGCGCTTCGCCTTGCTGTGAATGGTAGCAAATCGCTCCGCTATGGTGAAAACCCTCATCAAAAGGGATTCTACTTTGGCGATTTCGATGCGATGTTCACCCAGCTCCATGGCAAGGAAATCAGCTACAACAACCTGCTCGACATCGATGCGGCTGTGAATCTGATCAACGATTTCGATGAAACCACTTTCGTGATTATGAAGCACAACAATGCTTGTGGCTTGGCTTCAAGAGAAAAACTGGTTGACGCATTCAATGCCGCTTTGGCTGGTGACCCTGTAAGCGCTTTCGGCGGTGTGCATGTCACCAACCGTGAAATCGACGCAGCCACAGCAGAAGAAATGAACAAGGTGTTTATCGAAGTGTGCATCGCTCCTGGCTACACCGACGAAGCACTTGCAATTTTGAAGCAGAAAAAGAACCGCGTGATTCTCGTGATGAAGGATTTCAAGGTTCCTGCTATGCAATGCCGCACAGTGCTCAACGGTGCACTCGTTCAAGAGCGCGACACACACGTTGAAACCCCTGAAGAGCTTCAACAATGCACCACTAAGGGGGTAACACCCGAACAGGTGGCCGACTTGCTGTTTGCCAACAAAGTGGTGAAGCACAGCAAGAGCAATTCGATTGTGCTTGCTAAAAACAAAATGCTCATTGCAAGCGGTGTGGGTGAAACCTCACGCGTTGACGCATTGAAGCACGCTATTGAAAAGGCCCACAACTTCAAGCACGACCTGCACGGAGCTGTGATGGCAAGCGATGCATTCTTCCCATTTGCCGACTGTGTGGAAATCGCACACAAAGAAGGCGTAGATGCGGTGATCCAACCTGGTGGTTCGGTTCGCGATGGCGAAAGCATCGACTACTGTAATAACAACGGAGTGGCAATGGTCATGACAGGCTACCGCCACTTCAAACACTAAAATATTTAAAAGACAAGAAAACACGACTATGGGATTTTTCTCATTCAGACAAGAAATAGCTGTCGATTTAGGTACAGCTAACACGATTATTATTCACAAAGATAAAATCGTGATTGATGAGCCATCTGTTGTCGCTCAAGATGCCAAGACTGGCAAGATGATCGCAGTTGGTGAAAAGGCTCGTGAAATGCACGGCAAGGTACACGAAGGCATTCGCACCATTCGTCCATTGCGCGATGGCGTAATCGCCGACTTTAATGCCGCCGAAATGATGATTCGTGGCATGATTAAGAAGGTGAGCAGCAAAAATGGCTGGATGTCGCCTTCGCTCACTATGGTTGTATGTATTCCTTCAGGCTCTACTGAAGTGGAAATTCGCGCCGTTCGCGACTCAAGCGAGCACGCTGGCGGCCGTGAGGTATATATGATTTACGAACCAATGGCAGCCGCTCTTGGTATTGGTCTTGATGTGCTTGCCCCTGAAGGCAACATGATTGTTGATATAGGTGGTGGTACCACAGAAATCGCAGTGATTTCGCTTGGTGGTATCGTGAGCAACAAGAGCATTCGTATCGCTGGCGACGACCTCACAGAAGACATTATGGAGCACATGCGCCGTGCACACAATGTGAAGGTGGGCGAACGCACTGCTGAACTTATCAAAATCAACGTAGGTTCTGCCCTTACCGAACTCGACAACCCACCCGAAGACTTCGTGGTACATGGTCCTCACCAGATGACAGCCCTCCCAATGGAAGTGCCCATCTCATACCAGGAGATTTGCCACTGTCTTGAAAAGTCGATTTCAAAGATTGAAGCGGCTGTGCTCAGCGCATTGGAGCAGACACCTCCTGAACTGTATGCCGACATCGTTCGCAACGGTGTGTACTTGGCTGGTGGTGGCGCATTGCTTCGCGGTCTTGACAAGCGCTTGCAAGACAAAATCGGTATTCCTTTCCACGTGGCAGAAGATCCACTGCACGCTGTGGCTAAGGGTACGGGTGTGGCTTTGCGCAACATCAAGCACTTCAAGTTCTTGAAACAATAATAAGAAACAGAATATCATTTCGCACGGGAAGGCAACGATTCGTCATTGCCTTCTTATGCGTATCTATAGGTATGCCCTTTCACACTTCAGCAAAATGCCGATGTTATGAATAATCTACTCCAATTTTTAGTTAAGCATATTCCGTGGTTTGTGTTTATCATTTATGTGATAATCAGTTGCATACTGCTTTTTAGCAACAATCCGTTTCAGCAAAGCGTTTACCTTTCGTCGGCGAATGGTATCAGTGCCACCGTGTATGAAGGTTACAGCGGTGTGTCGTCATACTTCGGACTGAAATCGGTGAACGAGGACTTGCAGGCACGCAACACGGCATTAGAACTTGAAGTTGCTCAACTGAAAAAAGCGATCCAGAACTATCAGTTGCAGATTCCCGACACATCGGGCATTCTTGCAAGAAGTGGACGCAACTTTTCCTATGTGGTGGCGAATGTGATCAGCAACAGTGTGGCTCAACCAGCCAACTTCATCACCATCGACCGTGGTAGCGACGACGGCATCGTGCCAGAAATGGGCGTAGTCGGTCACAACGGCGTGGTGGGCATTGTGAACGTGGTGGGCAAGCACTCGGCACGCATCATCTCGCTCATCAACCCCTACACACGCTTGTCGTGCAAGGTGAAGAAAAACAGCAAATTCGGCACTCTTATCTGGAATGGCGAGGACTATCGCTACGCCACTTTGACCGAACTTCCTCGCGACGGCAGATATGCTAAAGGCGACAGCGTGGTGACCAGCGGCTATTCTTCATTGTTCCCAGAAGATATAATGGTGGGCGTGATAGTGGGCGAAGACAAGGCGATGTCGAGCAATTTCATGGCTATGAAAGTGAAATTGAGCACCGACTTCTCGCAACTGAAGAATGTGAGCGCGCTCAACAACAAGATGCGTGTGGAACTGAAGGCTTTAGAGACGAAAGACAATAACCCAAGCGGCACAAAGAAGGAGGAGAAAAAGTAATGGCAAAAACTACTGTTCAATTTATCATACTGTTTGTGATATTGGTTTTGGTGCAAGTTATTTTCAGTAAAATCATGCTGTTCAATGTAGCCACGCCAATTATCTTCATCTATTTGCTGCTTCGATTGCCCATCGGCTTATCGCTGAATGCCGTGTTCACCATCGCATTCTTTTCGGGATTGTCGATTGACGTGTTTAACGACACCCAAGGTATGAATGCATTGGCGTGTTTGCTGATAGCAGCCATTCGCACTAAAGTGTTCTACGCCTTTGTCACTCACGACGATGAGTCGAGCGCTATCATCCCTTCGTGCAAAAGTATCGGCACAGGCACATACTTGAAGTATGCTGGCACATTGATACTCATCTACTGCTTCTTGATATTCTTTATCCAAGCATTCACATTCCAAAATGTGTTGCTCACGATCGCTCGCATATTCTGTAGTTTCGCTCTGTCGCTCGTGTTGATTTACGGTATCGACAGTTTGGTGAACACACACCGCGAGAAAAGATAGCATATAAAATCTGAAAAAAGCATTCTCTAAATGAGAAAAGATTATAACCTTGAAAAAAGGAAATACGTGATTGGTGGTTTCATCGTGGTGCTTGTGTGCATCTACGTGGTGAGACTTTTCATGCTTCAGATTATGGACGATTCCTATAAGGACAAATCTGACGGAAATGCCTATGTCCATAAAATGATTTACCCTTCGCGTGGCCTTATTTTCGACCGAAACGGTAAGTTGATTGTGTTTAATCAACCGTCATACGATTTAACCGTGATTTTGAAAGACGTTCAGCCTTTCGATACCGTGGACTTCTGCAACACACTACAGATTACCCGACAGGAATTTGACGAACGCCTCGAAAAAGTGAGGGAAACGAAGAATTTCTATCGTGAGCAGGTGTTTCTCGCACACATCGACCAGATGGACTACGGCAGAATACAGGAAAAACTGTATCGCTTCCCCGGATTCTCCATCGTTCAACGCATTGTGCGCGACTATACATTGCCCGTGGCTGCCAACATTCTTGGCGACATCAGAGAGGTGAACGCCAAAGAAGTGGAAAAAGACGACTACTACAATCCCGGCGACTATATCGGCGACATGGGATTGGAAAAGGAATATGAAAAGTATCTTCGTGGCGTGAAAGGCGAAGAAATTCTTATTCGCGACCATGTGGGCAGAATTAAGGGGCATTACGACAACGGCAAGCACGACATCAAGCCACAAGCAGGCCACAATCTGAAATTGGGCATCGACCTCGACCTTCAGGAATACGGCGAAAAACTTATGCAGGGTAAGCGTGGCGCTATTGTGGCAATAGAGCCCGCCACTGGCGAAATCCTTGCTCTCGTCACCTCCCCTACTTATAATCCCAAACTTCTTGTGGGCAAAGACCGCGGTAAAAACTACGCTCAACTGTTTCGCGACAACGATAAGCCCACATTCAACCGTGCCATTCAGGCCGCGTATCCTCCAGGCTCCACATTTAAGCCGTCGCAAGGTCTGATTTTACAGCAGGAAGGCATCATCACAGCCAGCACCATGTATCCTTGCCACCATGGTTTCGTGATCAGGGGTATGCGTGTGGGCTGTCACGGTCACGCCTCTCCGCTGAATTTAAGACCAGCGCTTACCACATCTTGTAATGCGTTTTTCTGTTGGGGTCTGCGTAACATGCTCAACAATCGAAAGTATGGCTCAATAGCGAATGCGTTCGACGTGTGGAAAAACCACTTGGTGAGCATGGGTTACGGCAAAAAACTTGGTGTGGACTTGCCATTTGAAAGCCGAGGCTTCCTCCCAAACTCAAAGTACTACAACGAGCATATCAAAGGTGGCTGGAATGCAAATACCATTATTTCCGTGTCGATTGGACAGGGTGAAATTTTGGCGACACCGCTTCAGATTGCCAACCTTTGCGCACTCATTGCCAACCGTGGATATTTCTACACACCCCACCTTGTGAAGAGGATTGAAGGCGTGGGCGTTTTGAAACGCTTCGCAACGAAACGCATTCCCACTATCGACCCAAAATACTATACCGAAGTGGTGGCTGGTATGCGTGGCGCTGTCATTGGCGGTACTTGCCGCAGGGCCAATATTGAAGGCATTGAAGTGTGTGGTAAGACTGGTACTGCCCAAAACCCACACGGTCGCGACCACTCTGCGTTTATGGGCTTCGCTCCAATGAACAATCCGAAAATCGCAGTAGCCGTGTATGTGGAAAATGGCGGTTTCGGTGCTGAATATGGTGTGCCGATTGGTAGTTTGATGATAGAGAAATATCTCAAGGGCGAGGTAAAACGCACTGAGATGGAAAATCAAATGATGAACTCAAGAATTAAATAATATAAAGTGAGTAGCAACGAAAAAAGCATATTCAAGTCGCTTGACTGGTTTACTATCGTGCTGTATTTGGTGATGACCATCTATGGTGCTATCAGCATCTATGCCGCTAAATACAGTTTTGAACAAACCAGCCTGTTTAGCTTCGACACATACTCTGGTAAGCAATTCTGCTGGATTATTCTTTCCCTTTGTTTGGGTTTTTCATTATTGCTGATCGATAGGCAGTTTTATGAAGCGTATGCCTACCCTATATATGGGTGTATGATTCTTCTGCTGGTGCTTACCATATTTGTTGCCCCTAACATTAAAGGTTCGCACTCGTGGATTACGTTAGGGCCTGTGAGTCTGCAACCGGCTGAATTTGCGAAATTTGCCACGGCATTGGCATTGGCGAAGTTATTCAGCACTTACGGTTTCAGCCTCAATACTCCCAAGAATATGGCGATAGCCGTGGGTATCATCGTGCTGCCAATTCTGATTATCATTTTGCAGAACGAAACAGGGTCGGCTTTGGTTTATACCGCATTGGTGTTTGTGCTGTATCGTGAGGGTATGACAGGGCTTGTGCTTTTTGCAGGTTTAGCTTCTGTTGTGATTTTTGTGATTGCGCTTAAATATTCCACTGTGCCATTTATGGACATCACACTTGGTGAGTTTTGTGTGTTTATCTTACTGATGGTCATCATCGTGGGTATGCTTCACATCTATTGCAAGTCGCATGTTGCAGCGCGCAATGTTACTCTCGGTTATTTAGGTACTGGGGCGTTGGCACTTGGCGCGCATTATTTAGGTTACGACATTCACGGCTATTTGTTCTTCTTCCCTGTTATTATCTGCTCGCTCATCTATCTGATATGGGAATTTTTCCGTATGAACAACAGGAAAATCCTTACCACCATCGGTTTTGCGATTGCTGGCATGTGCTTGCTTTTTACCGTGAATTTTGCGTTTAACGAGGTGCTGAAACCTCACCAGCAGATGCGTATCAAGGTGGCACTCGCTATTGAAGACGACGTGCGAGGTCAGGGCTACAATGTGAACCAAAGTAAAATTGCCATCGGTTCGGGCGGCTTGATGGGCAAAGGGTTCCTCAATGGCACACAAACCAAATTCGGCTATGTGCCAGAGCAGCACACCGACTTCATTTATTGCACCATCGGTGAAGAACAAGGCTTTGTGGGTTCGGTGGCTGTTCTTATTCTATTCCTTACCATGATACTTCGTGTTATCGCTATTGCCGAACGCCAGCACACAGCTTTTGCACGAGTTTATGCCTATTGTGTGGCATCGATACTCATATTCCACTTGAGCATTAATGTGGGAATGGTGATTGGACTATGCCCCGTTATCGGTATTCCTCTCCCCTTCTTCAGTTACGGCGGTTCATCGCTTTGGGGATTCACCATTCTTCTGTTTATTCTTCTCCGCATCGATGCTTCACGCTCCCAATACGGCGTGTGGTAATCCACTCAAACAAAACATCTTTACATATATAAAATGACCACGAATTTTTCAGGAAATTCGTGGTCATTTTTATGGAGTTTCTTTTTAGAAATTTCACTTCAGCAGAGACTTCACTTCTGTAACAAATTCGTCGGAAGTGAGGTTGTAGGGTAGCCAGTGGATGGGGAAGCCGCGGCGTTCCATGCCACGGAACCATGTCATTTGTCGCTTGGCGAATTGGTGAATGGCTGTTTCAAGTCCTGTAAACATTTCATCGTAAGTCAACTCCCCTATCACATGCTTGGTGATGTATTTGTATTCCAATCCGTAATAAATCAGGTCGTCGGGGGCTACGCCTTCCTCATCAATCAGTCGGCGCACTTCATCTACCATTCCTGCGTCAAGGCGTGCTTTCAAGCGGTCGGTGATACGTTGGCGGCGTTCGTCACGCGGTATGCTCACACCTATGGTTAACACATTTTCAAGCGGGTGTGGCTCGGTGGCGAGTTTTAGAGTGGGATTTTCGTGGTAATACACGCAAATCTCAATCGCACGGATAGCACGCTTGCAGGTGTCGATGTCGCTATTGTTGCGAAGCGTTTTGTATGTTTTGAGGATTTCGGTCAGTTCTTCCAGACTTTTTGTGGAGAGTTCTGCTCGCAACTCCTCGTTCTGAGGCACTGGTGGCAACTGAATACCTTTGAGCACACTCTCCACATATAGCCCCGTGCCGCCACAAAGAATCACCTGTTTGCCTCGGCTGCTGATTTCGTCGTAGCACTTCTGATAGTCGCGCAGAAATTCAAAAAGGTTGTATTTGTAGCCAGCAGGGCAAATGTCAATCATGTGGTAAGGCACATCGCCGTATTCTTCGAGGTCTTTTCCTGTTCCCAAGTCCATTCCCCTATACAACTGGCGCGAGTCGGCACTGATGATTTCAGCATCAAGTGCCTTTGCCAATGCCACCGCCTTACCTGTCTTGCCCGAAGCCGTAGGTCCAGTAATCACAATCAAATCGGTCATCATATTAAGTGTTTGATACGAGCCCTTTCGATTTATTTTTGTTGCAAGTTTGCTTTGAAGAAGTTCAAAACTCGTTGGTAAAGTGGAAGACGAACGCCGCAACCGTTGATGCTGTGGTTCATGTTTGTATAAATCATCATATCAAATTGATTGCCTTGACCGTGGAGCTTTGAGATATATTGCATAGAGTTGATTACATGCACATTATCGTCGGCACTACCCCACATAATCAGCAGTTTGCCTTTCAGTTTGTCGGTATTTTCGAGTGGTGCGCCATCGCGGTAGCCGTCAGGGTTTTCTTGTGGAGTGCGCATATATCGCTCTGCATAGATAGTGTCGTAGAACTTCCATGAGGTGACAGGAGCGATTGCCACACCTGCTGCATAGTCGCTACCTGGGGTTGACATTGCCATCAGTGCCTCATAGCCACCGTAACTCCAGCCCCAAATGCCAATGTGCTTTGCGTCAACGTATGGCAGACTTGCCATATATTTTGCGGCGGCAATTTGGTCGATACTTTCATATTTACCAAGCTTTTGATACACCACGCTTTGGAATGCCTTTTCACGGCCACCTGTGCCACGGCCATCTACACAGGCGATGATAAATCCTTGAGTTGCAAAATATTCTTGCCAGTCGAGGCTCCACTTGTTGAGCACTTGTTGAGAGCCAGGACCGCTGTATTGTTGCATAATCACTGGGTATTTCTTGTTGGGGTCGAAATCCACAGGCTTGATAATGTAGCCATTAAGCGTGTAGCCATCGCTTTCCACGGTGATAAATTCGCGATGTGGAACAGTTGGGGCGGTATATTTTTCGGCAAACTCGCGGTTAAGTTCCAAATCGCGCACCTTTTTGCCGTTCACATTATGGATGGCGTATTGGTTTGGAATACGTTGTGAACTGAATGTGCGAATGTAGTATTTGAAATTGCTGTTGAATTTTGCGCTGTATGTGCCATCGCCATCGGTAAGGGCGGTCACTTTGCCAGCAGCGTCAACACATTCCACCATGCGGTTGAGCGGACCATTGGTGCGCTGATAGAAGAATTGTTTGCGCGCTTTGTCGTAACCGTAAAATTCGGTCACATTTTCGTTGCCCGAAGTGAGTTGCTTGATCAATTTTCCATCGTAGGCATATTGATAGAGGTGCATATAACCCGACTTTTCGCTTGGCATCACAAAGAATGTGTCGTAATACATCACATCGTTGGCGCTCTTGCTGTCGATCCATGAAGTGGATTGCTCAGCATACACCTCGGTTGCATGAGCGGTGGCAGGATTCACTGCGTAGATATGCAAATCGTTTTGGGTGCGGTTCAGCGTGCTCACCATCAAGCGATCGTCTTGTGTGCCGTAATCAATGTGTGGCACGTAGTCATTGTCGGTGATGGGGAGATTCATTTTTTGCAGACGGCTGGTGGCCAAATCATAAGCCATAACACTCACCACCGAGTTTTTCTCGCCAGCCACTGGATATTTGTAGTCGTAGCTGCCTGGGTAGAGTGAATAGTCCTTGTTGGGGTGGCAATCGCCCTCATACATAGGCATTGAATACATAGGCACTTCGCTTTCGTCGAATCGGATAAACGCCAGTGTGTTGCTGCTTGGCGACCATTTCAGAGAGTTGAGAATGCCAAACTCCTCTTGGTAAACCCAATCGGGCACGCCGTTGATAATCTTGTTTTTCTCACCGTCGGTGGTCACGGTGGTGACAGTGCCGTCGGCAAGGTTTTTGATATACACATTGTTATTCTTCACGAAAGCCACTTTCTGGTTGTCGGGGCTGAGCGTAGCAATCTCTTCCCCACCCTCGTCGGTGAGTTTGGTGATGCGTTGGCTCTTCACGTCGTACACATAGTAGTCGGCAATGTAGGAATAGCGATAAATCATCTTGGTGTCGGTGTGCAAGAGAATCTTTGTTTCGTCGTTGCTCATCTCGTAGCCGTCCCAATCGGTGATTTTACAGCCTTTCAGTTCCTCGCTGTTGAAGATGGTGGTTTCGTTGGCTTCGTTCTTATACGCAATGCGGAAGATTTTCGAGCCATCGGTGCTCTTTTGATAATAATACTCACCGTTTAGTGCCTTTTGTGTGGCAGCGATGCCATAAGGACGGTATGAAAGAACGAAATCGCTCAGTTCAAGCGCGGATGCGCCAAATGTTGTAGCGGTGGCAATAAATGCCCCAGCTAATATTTTACTTATTGTTCTCATACATAATTATGTTTATTATACAAAATTACGAAACTTTTCGATACCACCGAACAAATTCTATGAAATCATGAAAACATACTAAAAATGATACGCCCTATTCGATTGTTTTTGTAACTTTGCAGTTAGAAAACGCTAAAAACACATTATAAATTATGATGATAAAACAAATTCCTGTTCTACTGATTACAGGCTATCTTGGCAGTGGCAAGACCACTCTTCTCAACAGAATTTTGAACAACAAGCGTGGCATTAAGTTTGCCGTGATTGTAAACGATATTGGCGAAGTGAACATTGATGCCAACTTGATTGAACAAGGAGGCGTGGTGGGCAAAAAAGACGATAGTCTTGTAGCTCTACAAAATGGTTGCATCTGTTGCACGCTGAAAATGGATCTCGTGGAGCAACTTCACGACATCACTTGCATGGATAAGTTCGACTACATCGCGATTGAGGCAAGCGGCATTTGCGAACCTGAACCTATCGCTCAAACCATCTGCTCTATTCCACAAATGGGCAAGAAATATCTTGAAAACGGATTGGCACGCCTCGATTGCATCGTGACCGTGGTCGATGCGCTGCGTATGCGTGATGAGTTTGGCTGTGGCGACGATTTGATGAAGAAGCATATCGGTGAGGAAGATATCGAAAATCTCGTTATCCAGCAAGTGGAATTTTGCAACAAGATTCTCTTGAATAAGGTGGATGAAGTTTCACCTGAAGAACTTGACCGCATCAAGAAGATTATCCGTGCGCTCCAACCCAAAGCAGAGATTTTGGAATGTAACTATGGCGATGTGGATTTCGACAAGATTCTTCACACAGGCTTGTTCGATTTTGAAAAGGTGGTTACTTCTGCCACATGGATTCGTGAACTCGAAGGCCATCACGATGAAGATGAGCATGAGCACGAAGAAGAGCACGAGCATGAACACGAAGACCACGAACATCATCACCACGACTATGACCACGAGGAAGATGAAGAAGGTCATCACCATCACGGACATCACCACCATCATCACCACGATGAGGGCGAAGCTGAGGAATATGGTATCGGTACATTCGTGTACTACCGTCGCCCAGCGTTCAACTTGGAGAACTTCGACCACTTCGTGGCTACCAAATGGCCAAAGAATGTGATTCGTGCAAAGGGCGTGTGCTATTTCACCGACGAACCCGACATGTGCTACCTATTTGAGCAAGCAGGTCAGCAAAAAACGATTCGACAGGCAGGTAAATTCTATGCCACAATGCCTGAAAACGAACTGCAACGAATGCTCGACACCGATCCAACTTTGCGCCGTGATTGGGACGAGACCTACGGCGACCGTATGCAAAAAATCGTATTCATCGGCCAAAACCTCGACAAGGAAGAAATCACACGCCTCCTCGACGAGTGCCTCGAATACACTTTCTGATTTTGATGAATAGGCGGCGGAGAATTTAGATTTCGCCTCGTTATAACTAAAAAGAACCCCGAAAGTCCGTTGTTTGACTTTCGGGGTTCGAACTTGTATATTCAGAAATTAGATTTATTTCTACGCTAAATGCTTCTTTTAGCGCACTACCACTTTGCGTGCTGTCGTGGCACCACTGCGATGCTTTTCGCTTACGATATAGATGCCTGCACTTTGTGGACGGTTTGAGCCAAGAAGTGCGCCTCTCATATCGTAGTATGTTGCGCTTGTTACATCATCAGCAGTTTTTGTGTCGTTGATGCCTGTTTGTTGAACAATTGTCAAGTTGAATGAGCGGCTTGCTGCTCCACAAGTGGCTGTAAGGGTAAGTTCGCCATCGTAGCCCTGTGGCAAGCGTACTTCGTTGTTGTTGACAGAAGCACCTGCCACCGAAGCACTCCAGACCACGCCATTAGGTTGACCTACGTTGATGCTGTGAGCCACATTCTCGAATGTGTCGCCCTCGGCAAGCACTACAGCTGCCGCATATACCTTGGCAAAATCATCGTTAGCGCGAGTGACGAGCACTGGCAATGAATATTTGTCAGGAGCAACGAATGCATCGCCAAGCACCTTGCTGCCTGCAAGAGCCTTAACGGTCAGTCCTGTGCCGTAAGCTGTTCCGACAGCATTTGTGCCATAATTGGTTACATAATATGTGTTTTCAATTGTTGTGTTGGTGCTGTCAGCATCCACGCCAATCAGATTGCCAAAATTCTCGGTGAGTGTACATTCCACTTTAGCGCCGTTGTAGCAGTTGACAAGTTTTGCTGGGCGCAACTTCGACACGTTGCCAATCAAGCCACCTGTCAGGTTGTTGCCAGTTACATTGCCCATATTGTAGCAGTTGGTGTAAGTGGAGCTTCCCTCGCCTGCCAAACCACCGATAGAGTAGCTCGTTTCTCTGCCAGAGTGGTCGGTGATGTTTTGTGAATTGGTTGCCACGGCACCAGTGTTGTAACTGTTGTAAACGCGGTTTTCCCCATTGTCGCAGCCAATCAAACCACCCACACGGTTGGCACCAGTCACAGAACCTGAATTCCAACAATTTTTCACTTGGTTGCTTGGACCTTTTAAAGTGGCGACAATGCCACCAACCATGAACAAACCTTTAATGTCACCAGTGTTGTAGCAACTGTCGATTGTGATTGCGTCGTCGAAAAGTGAGCCGCCAATACCACCCACCACGCTGAATGGAGCAGAAATATTACCAGTGTTGTAACAGCGTTTGATTGTTACTACTGCTGTTGTGTCGTTGGCACCTGTTTTGAAGTTACCTACCACACCGGCAATTTCGCCACACACTTTAGCTTCCACGTTACCAGTGTTGTAGCAGTCGGTGTAAGAGTCGCCTGGTATGTAGTAGGCACTCACACCAGCCGATGGCAGAAGGTTGGTTTTGCTTGTGGTGCAAACCGTGATGTTACCCGTGTTGTAGCAGCCTTCCATCACCTTCTTTGAGTTGATTGACACATCAGCTAAAATGCCTGATAGCGCAGCTTTACCTTCAAGGTCTGAAGTGTTGTAGCAATTCTTGAAGTAGCTTGGCTGGCTGTTTTCGCCTTCGCAGAACAATTGTGCGGTAATACCAGCCAAAGCTGATACTTTAGTAGAATCGCTTGCTAAGATTTTACCAGTATTGCGACACTCGATGAATTGAGCTTGTTTACTGTATGCCACGATGCCAGCCACACACTGCACTGTGGTTGTGCCGTTGTTGAGAATTGTGCCTTCGTTTGCACACTGGTTATATACCACGCCATCAGCCACAGCTTGTGCAACAATACCTGCGGCATAATTGTTCTTTGCAGTGATATTGCCACGGTTCACACAATTCAGCAGACGGGCTGTAGCAGCGGCTTGACCAGCGAAACCTGCCACATAACCACCACTGGTAGATGTCAAATCCACGAGATTCACACAGTTTTTAAGTGTGCCTTTGAGCGCACCAGCAAAACCGCCTGTGTAGGCAAATTTAGTGGTTATTTTGCCTGTGATGGTCAGGTCTTGAACCGTACCTCTCGCACCAATTACACGGAACACGCCTTGATTCACTGTGGTGGTGGTGAAGCTGATATTTTTCAGCGACTTGCCGTTGCCCAAAAATGTGCCTTGGAAATCCGACACTCCACCATTGCACATTGGCACGAATTTTTTTCCTTCAAAGTCGATGTCGTTGGTGAGTTTTACGAATTGTCCATCAAATGTTGATTGTGTTTCCTCAATATACGAAGCCATATTTTCCCAGTCGGCAACACTGCTGATTAAATATGGACTTTCTTCAGTGCCATCACCCTTTAATGGGTTGGGCTCAAATCTTGTGATTGGAAATTGCTTTTCGAAGCGTCCAATTGTTGCCACCAAAGTGTCGGTTGTGAATTTTTCAACAGAGGTAGGGGCTACAAGTATGTTGCCGTTGATTGAGAAAGCAGAGCCTTGCTTCAGTGTCCACTTACAGCCATTGTCGGAACTGAGTGTGGAGTTTACTTTCAGATTGCTTGCGGAGTTGCCAGTAGGGATTGACAAAATCACCTTGCGGGCTGCTTCCACAATCTGGTCGTCGGCAAATGCTTTGAGCACAGGATATTTGCATGCCTCAAACGACCATATTTCGCTTGAATAGTTGGCTAATACAGTTCCACTTGTCAGTACTGATGTTTCTACACCTGTAGTGTTTTCATGACTATTGAGTGCCATTGCGTTGAGTGGCGCTATTTGCGCGTCCCAATACACATCTTCGGTTTTGCCGAGTGTGCCATCGATACCTGCAATACCACCCTCTTGAGCACGGTTGCCACACAGCACAGTGCCTGCGCTGATGGCACGATACATATCGTTATAGCCCGATCCTGTGGTTTCCTTGTATGGTTTTTCCCAACTTCCTACAATACCACCAGCTTTGTACGCTGCCACCACAGTGCCGAGGTTTACCACATCGCGCACGATAGCGCCATATCCGCTACCTACGATGCCTCCTACGATACCAGTTTTGTTTGAGGCTTTGAATGTGGATATAACGCTACTTTCCACGCGTCCCACGTTCATGCATCGCTCTACCGTACCGCTACTTTTACCCACAATACCACCATTTTCCACGAAACCGGTGCTGATATAGCCAGCGTTGAAGCAGTCGGTAATTACCGATCCTTTCTCCGATTGACCTACAATGCCACCGATGTCTGCTGAATAGCCGATGATGTCGGCATAGTTGCGGCAGCCAGTCACTGTGCCATAGTTACGGCCAACGAATGCGCCGCCATAACCAAAAAAAACGAATTTATTGTCGCTGGCAATGGTAAGATTTTTTAGCGTGCCCTTTGCCCCCAAATAGCCTATAAAGCCCACGTTGCTGGTGCTTTTGGTGCCGTCGGGTGTTCCGAGAGCGGTTTCTGTTGGGGCAGTTTTCCATACCACAGTGTTCATATTGATGCCATGGATAGTGTGTCCGTCGCCATCAAATGTCGCACCAAAGCGCTTACTGTTGTTTTTCGAAGTGGTGGCAATACCTGTGAATTGCTCATCGCCTTCAACATCAATGTCGGCGGTCATCTTGAAAAAATTGCCGTCGTAGGTTTGCAACGCAGTGTTGGTCTGCGTGCAAAGCTCAATCAAGTCGGCCTTCGTTTTAATCAGATAAGGACTCGACTTCGTGCCTTCCCCGTCCCATGCTTTCGCAGTGAGAACTGACAAGGTAATGAATAGGAACAGATAAAACTTTTTTTCCATAAGCTAATTATTTTTTGATTTAGTTATGATTGGCAATAGGATTTCCCCATTTATGGAAAATGTGGCAATTTGTTGCTGATATATATGCAAATGTTATACAACATTTAATAAATAGACGGATTCCTTATATTTAGACGTTGCAAATATACAAAAACTTTTAATTAGTTGAATCATTAATGGCTTTTTTGTGGCTGTTGGTATCATAAAAAAAGTGCGCCTGTTTTTGTAGGCGCACCCTTTTGTAGTGCTTATGTGTGTGGAGATTATTTTGAGGTGGCCATGATTATGCATTTTGGCTCTACACCTATGGTTGATTGCTTTTTGGCTTCTTCGGCATATTTTTTGAAGTCGGCATTATTTTTGTCCTTTATTACCTTAACGGTTGACAACGCAAATGGCTTCAATGAAGTAAACTCCGACACCGAAACCAGTTTTCCATCGAGCACAAATACTGCTTCACCAGAAAGGTAGTGGCTTGCATCTTCTGAAGAAGTGATGCTTTCGCCGTCTTTTAAGGGGCGGACAGACTGAAACACGCTCACCTTCTTCACGGCCTTGCCTGCTACATAGTCAACTGTGAGAATCAAGTGCACGTTGGTGCCCTCATCAATGGTGTAATTGGCTATGGTTTTGCCTTTGAGTTGAGAGCCGTCGAAGTTTTCCACTTTTTTACCGTTGATGATGTAAGTGGGGGCTTTTACATTTTCTGCGGCAAGACTTGCTACGCTAATGATAGCTATCGCCAAAAATAAAACTGTTCTTTTCATAATGATAAGAGTTTAGTTATTAATTAATTGAGTTGTTAATTTCAAAGAAGTGCCATCACTGCTTCGCTGAAGTAAAAATGAACTGGCTTCACCATCAGTGCACATCACATTCACCAAAAATCCATTTTTGTACGGCTTGGCAGTGATTGACGCATATTCTGCGTCCATCGTGGTGAGCACACTCACCGTTTCGAGCAGTTCGGTGGTGCTGACTTCATCGGAGGTTGATGCTTTAACCTCTTTTTCGGCAATGCGCTTTGCCTTTTTGCGATACTTCATTGCTGGCTGCTGCTCCTTGTGTGCCAAAAGTGTGGGGCTTTCTATTTGTTCTCGCATTGTATCTTTTTTATCATCCTCACTTTTTTCTGCCACTTTTTTTACCTCATTTTGGGTAATGACAGGCTTTTGTGATATTGTAGGAGATGGTGCGATGTCCTTATAATACAGCCACGCTCCTGCCAGCACGGCTATTATCGCACAAGCCACTGCACTCCATCGCAACAAGCTCACCACAATCCCCTTTTTTGAAGGAGTGGGTGCAAGCATTGCGTCGATTTCCTCATCGCTGAAATCATAAGCATCGGTCGTAAAGCTACGAAACAGCTCTTTATATGCCGCCCATTCAGCAGGCACATCGTCGGCACTGTTGAAGTATTCCGAAAGCGTTTGCTCTTCGGCTTCCGTGCTCTGCCCTTCAAGAAACTTTTCAAGAAGCGATGCGATATATTCTTTTTGTTTCATAACTTGACTCCTTTCATTTGATTTAGTAGCAGCATTCTTGCTTTGCTTATCATGCCGCGCACTGATGATTCCGTGGTGCCTATAATTTTTGCAATGTCGGCATACGACAAATTTTCCACATTGCGCATACGGATGATGGCTCGTTGCTTATCGCTCAGCGAGCGAATGCCTTGCTGCAAATTCTGCAAATTCTCCTGCTCCACCAGTTGCTTTTCCGGGTTCCCAGTTCCAGCAACTGATTCTGCCCTATCGATGGCGACGCAGGATTTGGCATCGCGCAATATGTTGAGGGAAACGTTTTTGCAAATCACCGATGCCATATTCCTCATTTTTGTGGCATCGGGTATCCGGTCTTTTGCCAACCATAGTCTGACAAGAGTTTCTTGCGCAGCATCTTCTGCACTGTCGGCATCGCCCAGATAGTGCTTTGCCTGACTGAGCAAGTGCCTCCGCAGATGCTCTGCTTCTGTGATAAACTCTTGTATCTCCATCGTCGTTTATTTTGCGTTTCTATTATAATAACACAAAACGCGCCCTATCGCTACGCAAAAACTAAACTTTTTTCAAAAAGATAGGAGTGTATGGATTACACTCCTATTTATAATATAATTATGTGTTGTGGATTACATACTACATACCACGATTTTAACAGTATGTCATTTACCGTTACTATTGATAATAGCGCATTATAAATGAGTTTGTTTGTTCGAAGAAAGACTTTAATTCTTTAATAAACAAAACTTCAGTGTTCCTATCATTGTGGACTTCCAATAAATTGGAAATCTGTTCATGATTATGTTGCTTGTAGAATCTACAGCGAGCAACCTCCATATATACAAGAAAATCACCGATACTTACTCCAAAACGAACATCTTCACCTTTGTTTGGAACATTAGCTATCAAAAAACATAAAGGGTCGCTTCTCAGTATTATGGAGTACTTAATCATATCCTCTTTTGATACTTTATCACTAGTGACTTTTGTCTCAAGGGTAACTGCTTCTTTTTCAAATCCTTGAAATCTGTTCCCATGGTTTTCTGCCTTAATTTTCACAAGCCAACTTCCACATCCAATACCTTCGTTATATCTTAAGGTCAAAGTTCCTGTGTTCAGTAGTTGTCCTGATTTAGAATAGAAAATAGCATCAAATTCAGCCACATTTCTTGATGATTTTTGAGCAGCGATTGATTGGATGAATAAACAGTAAAGTGTAATTAATAATAACTTTTTCATTGTTAATTTTTAATATAGTTGTTCTTATAGCCCTATCGAACA
>ENA-UERK01001082-UERK01001082.1-human-gut-metagenome-genome-assembly--contig:-NODE-1082-length-20972-cov-3.834649_pt1 | contig 20972 bp, 15 predicted proteins | sample MGYA00242957_ERZ507957 | MGnify/ENA primary metagenome ERZ507957 (study PRJEB26167, sample SAMN06115538) | human gut metagenome | host: Homo sapiens | place: China:Heilongjiang | collected 2015-11-06... | reverse complement strand
CACTCGATGCCGGCGTAGATGTCTTCGGTATTTTCGCGAAAGACGACCATGTCGGTCTTCTCCGGATGCTTCACGGGGGACGGGACGCCGTTGAAGTAGCGGACCGGGCGGAGGCAGACGTAGAGGTCGAGCTCCTGCCGCAGAGCGACGTTCAGCGAACGGATTCCGCCGCCGACCGGCGTGGTCAGCGGTCCCTTGATGGCGATCAGGTATTCGCGGATCGCATCGACGGTTTCGCCGGGAAGCCAGAGCTCTTCACCGTAAACCCGGTTGGCTTTTTCACCGGCGAACAGCTCCATCCAGGCGATCTGCCGCCTGCCGCCGTCGGCCTTTTCGACGATCACCGCCGTCACGTTGCCGTCCTTGTCCTGCTCGAGGTCATAGGCGCGGGTCGACGTGAGGAGCTTGCCGCCCATCTTCTCGAGCGACTTGTACATGTTCACGAAGGCCGTGTGGTTGTCCTGATAGCGGTGATAGATGCGCCAGCGGATCGGGTACGGGTTCTGGCCCTGCTGCGGGTTCCAGTCGATGAGCTTGAACTTCGCGCCGTGGCCCTGCAGCCAGTCGATGGTCGAGCCGGACTGCTCGATCACGCGACGGGTGATCGGGGCGTTGGAGAGGAAGTGGTTGTAGTCCATCAGGAGCGTGTAGAGGTTGTCGGCCGTCAGCTGCTTGAGAAGTTCGGGATCGTTCTTGAACTTCTCCTTCTGCAGCGAGGATTCGACGGCGAAAAGGCCCGAGGCGATCTGGCCGGCGCCGCCCACGGCGGGAGCCTTTTCAAGGACGAGGACCTTGGCGCCCGATTCGGCTGCGGCAAGCGCGGCGGCCGTGCCGGAAGCACCGGCGCCAACGACGACGATGTCGGCGGTCATGGTTTCGGACGGGCCGATCTTCTTGGCGACCTTGACGTCATACTTCTTGGGATCACCGCCCGCCTTCTCGATGGCGGCGATGACGGCCTTGCGGATGGCTTCGCTCGAGATGGTGGCGCCGGTCACGGCGTCAACGGCCGTGCTCTGGTGCTTGACCATTGCGGGGGCCATGGCCTTGGCGGCCTCGCCACCGAGGAACGGCGTTTCGCCCGAAACGTCAAGCTTGACGTCGGTGAGGCGGCCTTCGGCGTCAAGCGTCACGGCAGCCTTCACCATGCTGAGCTTGCCCATGGCTTGGCCTTCGTAGGTGCCCGCCGTCACGGCGGCAACGGCGCAGGAACCGGCGCCGCAAAGAAGCGCGGCAAGCGCCGTCTTCCTGAAAGTTTCAACGAACATGTTTGTCTTCTCCTAAGGGTTGGTCAGGGACCGCTCAACTCGGTCGGACCCTGAAGCGCAAGGACGGAGAATAATTCCGTTGATTTCGACTTTGATTGATGGTACGATCGAGAATCTCGATTGTGCATGTGAGGCTACGTAAAACGCTTGTCCCTAGGTCGTTTTTGTGTGGATCGAAAGTACGTTCGCGATCGAAGGTTCGGGAAATCTCTAGTGTTCCGAACACGGGAAAACCCGTCCCGTCCTTTTTCGTTTCCGAGAGGAGCTCTTCATGTTCGACTTGAAGCATCTTCAGGCCTTCGTGGTTCTTGCGGACCGCATGCATTTCGGGCGCGCGGCGAAGTTGCTTGGCATCAGCCAGTCGACGCTCAGCACGCAGATCAGACTCCTTGAGGAGGAGCTCGGAGGAGCGGTTGTCAACCGCTCGAACCGAACGATGGCGCTGACGCCTCTTGGTGAAACCTTCCTTGCAGACGCGCAGCGCATCCTTGCGATGGCCGAATGCGCGAGGCACAACGCCGACGACATTCTCAACGGCACCGCTTCGACGCTTCGCGTGGGCGTATGCGCCGCCACGATTTCCTCGGGCCTTTTCGGTACCGTTCTGCGTGAGGCGCGCTCGCGCTTTCCTTCACTCACGATCATTGCCGAAGAGGCGCCTCCCGCTACGCTTGCAAAGCGCCTGGCCGAAGGTTCGATCGACGTGATGATGAGCATCACTTTCGGCGTGAGGTTCGATGCGCCTGTCGTGATGCAGACGATCGGACACTGTCCGCCCGTACTCCTTGCTGCCGCTGACTCGCCCTGCATCACCCCGGACGGACAACTCAACATGGACGTCCTGCGTCATAGCGACTTCATGATCTTCGAGAGCCGTCATGACTCGCCCTACGTGGTCGACAATGCACTCGGCTTCACTCCGAAGGCCGTCATCAAGCTTTCGTCCCTGCGCCTCATCATCGAATACGTGCGTCAGGGGATCGGCGCCACCATCATCCCTCAGACCGATTTGCCGATTGCCGGCGACGGCATCCGCCACGTCGTCCTCGACGACATCGTCATGGATGCCTCCGTCGTGAGGCTCGCTGAAAGCAACGGATCGATGGTCAAGGCCTTCGTTGCCCTTGTCGCCGAAGTGAAGGAACAGCGGCTCTGGTTTCGCAGGGGGCGTCCTGCCGTCGATGCCGCCATATGAGCCTGCGTCGGGAGTCTTTTCCGCGCGCATGCACGCGATGCATCAACGCATGGATTTTCGTCTCGAGCAAAACCCCAAGGGGATTTCCCGAGGTTTTGCATTTTCTGCAAAGAGGCCTCCCCGTTTCTGAAGACTGCGCCTCCGAATTCTCCTATGGTTCGGCGATGGTCGCATCCGTACCATTTTCTGCATCGTGAGGGTGGAACGCCGGTTCCGCCTCCTCGATCCGTCAACGGGCGTGCGCCGCAGTGATGCACGGCACGCCCTTCAGCAAGTCAGAAAAGGAGTCCAACATGCTGACGAAGCGCGTCTTCATTGCCTCGATGCTCTCGATGGCCGTTACCGCCGCCCTGCCCCTTCGGGCGCTTGCCGCAGGCGGTCCCTCGGGTCCGAAGGTCAAGTACCAGGTACAGGGCCTGCTCGGCGAGGTGGTCGTCAATCCGTACCGCATCGCGCCGCTCACCGCCATCATCCGCAACGGCGGCTACGTCGTGACCGACGCGACCGTCCGCATCGTTCCCAAGCCCGAAGGTCAGGAGATCAAGTACAAGGTGAGCGACGTCGACCTGCTCACGCACTCGGGCATTCCCGTTTTCGGCCTCTACGCCGACTGGGGCAATACGGTCGAGGTGAGCTACACGCGCACCACCAACGGCACGAACCCGAAGTCCGAAAAGATCACTGAAAGCTACCGCATCTACTGCGGTCCGGCCTATGCGCCGAGCAATGGCACGACCGCTCAGAAGAGCGGCCTCTTCAACACGAAGGTCATCAAGGTTGAAAAGGGTTTCGAGGACCGCCTCTACCTCGTCAACAACATTCTCGATCACTATCCGCAGGCCGAGCGCGCCGTGTGGAACAACCCGACGGGCGGCTCGCTCGAATGGGGCGGCTATCCGCAGGTCGGCATCATCGACACGAAGGGCGAGCTGCGTTGGTACCTGCATGCCGAGCCGATCTTTGATGCGAGCTCCATCTATCAGGGCGGCGTCATGATGGGCTTCCGCCAGAACGACGACGGCATGCTCACCTGGGGCTACGGCCAGCGCTACGCCAAGTACGACATCATGGGCCGCGAGGTCTTCAACCGCCGTCTGCCCGAAGGCTATGACGACTTCAGCCATGCACTCGAACCGATGCAGAACGGCAACTATCTCGTTCGCGTCTCGAGCGCCAACTACAAGCGTCCCGACGGCAGGAACGTTCGCACGGTGCGTGACGTCATCATTGAGGTCGATCCGGAAGGACGCGTCGTCGACGAATGGAACCTCAACAACATTCTCGATCCGTATCGCAGCACGGTCATCAAGACGCTTGACCAGGGCGCCGTCTGCCTCAATATCGACGCCAAGCTCGCAGGCCACACGATGAGCGCCGAGGAGCTGGCCGCGATCGACAAGAGCGACAACTTCGGCGACATCCTCGGTACGGGCGCGGGCCGAAACTGGGCCCACGTCAACTCCGTGGACTACGACCCGACCGATGACTCGATCATCATTTCCTCCCGTCACCAGTCCGCCATCGTCAAGATCGGCCGCGACAAGAAGGTCAAGTGGATCGTGGGCTCCCACGAAGGCTGGACGGGTGACTTCGCGAAGAGGCTCCTCAAGCCGGTCGACGCTTCGGGCAACCCCATCGAGTGCGACGAATACTACAACGTCTGCAAGAAGGACTTCGACTGGACCTGGACCCAGCACACCGCATGGCGCATTGATGCCAAGTCCGACAAGCGCTGGTTCTACCTTTCCGTCTTTGACAATGGCGACGGTCGCGGCATGGAGCAGCCCGCTTTGCCCGATATGAAGTATTCGCGCGCCGTCGTCTACAAGATTGACCAGAAGAAGATGACCATCGAGCAGGTCTGGGAATACGGCAAGGGCCGCGGTCACGAATGGTTCAGCCCGGTGACGTCTCTGACCGAATACCACAAGGACAAGGATTCCGTCATGGTCTACTCCGCCACCGCAGGCATGGCGGGCGCCATGGACATGCGTGCGCCCTCGCCCTTCATCAACGAATTCAAGTGGGGCGCGAAGGAGCCCTCGGTTGAAATCCGAATTCTTGATGCCATGGGCTATCAGGCCATGCCGTTCGACGTTCAGAAGGCCTTCTCGGCAGCCAAGTGACGCCCTGGTCCGGCGTCTTGCCTTGCCGGACGGTCGGTCGGCTCTTGTCTCCGTCCGACCGTCCGGATTTTTCTGAGAATCCAACTTTTCCATCCCCTCAGTTCAGGGACCTTGTCATGCTAAGAAAGACAATCATCGCCGCCGCCTTGGCTGCGGCTTCGCTGGCACCGGCGGCAGAGGCCGCCGACGTGCGGATGTACGGCATCATCGACACAGGCATCATCGTCGAAAACAACCGAAACGGAGTCAACGGCACGGAGTGCACGGCTCGCGAAGAGTTCGGCGTCAACCTCGGACCCCGCGTGGGTCTTGTCGCCAACGAGGACCTTGGCAACGGACTCAAGGTGAAGATGCAGCTCGAAAGCCTCTTCGAGTCCGACAACGGCGCCATGCGCTTCAATCGTCTCTTCGGCGGCGAGTCATCTCTTGCCGTCATCGGACGCTTCGGCGAGTTTGCGGCCGGCCGCATGGGTGCCCTGACCTCTCCGTTCGGCCACTGGGGCATGTTTGGCCTTGAAGCGACCCCGTTCGGGTTCGGATGGGGCCGAGCGGGCGGCGTGCACTGGATGCAGGGCGGCGACCGCCTTGACAACGCACTTTCCTGGGCGAGTCCCGAACTCGCTGGCGGGCTGACGCTCTACGCCCAGTATTCCTTCCAGACGGGTTCCAACCCGGTGCCCGGGGTTGAGGAGGCGGATACGGAGGACAACAACCGCCGCGCCGCACTTGGCTTCAAGTACCGGACGCCGAAGGTGACCTTCGCGGGTACTGTCGACAGGATCATGCATCCTGCACCCGAGACGGGCGCGAGCTGGTCGGGGGCCAGGGATTCGACGCTTGCGAGCCTCGCCGTCAACTTTCTTGTGGCCGACAACGTGCGCCTTTATGTTATGGGCCAGATGTTCAGGGACTTCTACACGGTTCCCGGAACGCCCGTCTACATGCCTGTATCGCTCATCGGAAGCAACAATCTTGCGGACGAGAATGCGCGGGGCGTGAGCGGCAGGGGCTTTGACGGCTATGTTCTTGGCCTCAATGCAAAGATCGGTCTCTGGGGCGGCGATCTGATGCTCACCTCCGCCTACGATGACATCGAGTACAAGGGACACGTCAAGGCGGGCGCAGAAACCGGCCTCAAGCGCTGGTTGCTCGGCGCAGCCTACGAGTACCCGCTCAGCAAGCGCACGCATCTTTACGGCGCCGCCAACTGGACCCACGGTTCGGGTCTCTTTGATTCGGACAATTTCGAGGATACCAGCGATCCGAACTCCGAACAGGTGATGTTCGGCATCACGCATTTCTTCTGATGAGGAAGTCACGCCTTGTTTGGGCACGACGCCCTTCGATAAAATCGAAGGGCGTTTTTATTCATGCCTTGGGGGTCAGAACGATCATGAACGGACGAGGATCCGGTCTTTCAGGCGAGCAGATTGAGTTTCTGCTCCTTCTTTCGCGAACGCATTCTTTGACGAGAACGGCCTCGGCGCTCGGTCTGAGCGTTGCGACCGTCTCTCGCATGCTCGGCGCTGTTCGCGAGATCTTCGATGACGAACTCTTCGTACGCTCGGGCAACTCCATGGCGCCCACGCGACGAATGACGGCGCTCGTGCCCAAGCTAGAGCGCGCCCGCGCCGTGATTGAGGATCTCATCAGCGAGGAATATTTCGATCCGGCCAACATCCACCGCGTATTTCATTTGATGATGAACGACAATGCGTTCGTGACGCTGCTTCTCAAGGCGCTTCCCGCCATCCGCAGACGCGCTCCCGACATTCGCATCCGAGTCATGCCGCCCGACGGCAGTCTGATCGAGCATCTCAGAAGCGGCCGGCTCGACCTCGCCTTCTTTTACGATCCCGACGGCAATCCGCTCCCCGCCGACATTCATGGTCAGCAGCTCTTCGCGTCACGACACGTCGTTGTCGTGAGAAACGACCATCCCCTTGCCTCCTGCCCCGGTCCTGTATCCGAAGAGGAGGTCCGCGCCTACCCGCTTGTCTCGCTCAGGCTTCCTGACTATCGAGGAGAAAGCACCGTCGAGGTGATGCATCGAACCGAGATCACAACGAATGCCGGCATCTATGTTGAGACGCCCTATTTTGTGACGCTGCCCTTCGCGCTGCTGGAGAGCGACGCCTACGCCGTCATGACGCGGGAGCTCGCAGAGCGTTTTGCAGCCTGGATGCCGCTCAAGATCCTTGACGTGAAGCTCGACCCTGACTCGCCGCTTCGCGAACGCTGGAACCCGACGGTCATCTGGCACTCACGAAGCAATGACGACCATCAGCTACAGTGGCTCAGGGCCGCGATCGTCGAGTGCTTTCAGGAGAGGCGCCGGAACGGAGAGGAGTCATGAAGGACATGCTCGGAAAATCAGGCTTTGACGTCATTGGCGACGTGCACGGGCACGCCGCGGAACTGACGATTCTCCTCAAGCGCATGGGCTATCAGGAGACGAACGGCGTCCTGCGGCATCCAGAAGGTCGCCGTGTGGTCTTTCTCGGCGACTTCATCGACCGCGGGCCCGAAATCCGCCGCACGCTTGAAATCGTGCGCGGCATGGTCGAGGCGGGTTCGGCGCTCGCCGTCATGGGCAATCACGAACTCAATGCGCTCCACTACACGACGCCAGATCCCGTTCTCAGAGAGGAGGACGGCGGACCGAAGTGGTTGCGCTCGCACAGCGAATCGCACAGGCACCAGTTCGAGGAGACCGTCAGGCAGCTCGGCGCCGACCTGGATGTCTGGCTCGCCTGGATCCGAACGCTTCCTGTCTGGATGAAGACCTTCGACTCCGAAGGCGTCGAGCTCCGCTTCGTGCACGCCGCCTGGATGGAGACGAAGATGAGGCGCCTCTGGGAGGAGCCGACGGACTCGGGCGAACTCCGCTTTACGGGTCCCTTCGAGGCGCCCGTCCTGACGCAGGCCGGGCTCGTCGACTTCGGGCGCAGGAAGGATCCGGTCTCCGGCAAGCCTGCGCTCGGTTGGAAGTACAAGGAAAAGTTTCTCACGGGACCCGAGAAGGGACTGCCTGCGGGCGTCTCTTATCTCGACAAGGAAGGCTGCGAGAGAAAGTCGATTCGTGTGAAGTGGTGGATGGATCCCGCACCCGATGCGACGCTCGGCGACATGATCCTGGCGGGAAGAAGAGCCGTTGCGGGACTGGGAGATACGGTCAGCGTTCCCTGGCGGGGCCTGAAGTTCAAAAAGCCTTGGACGCCCTGCCCTGTCGAGGCTCTGACCTTCGTCGGGCACTACTGGCTGGATGAGGACGAGGCCGGACCGCTCACAGACATGCTCGCGTGCCTTGACTGCAGCGTTGCTCGAGGCGGCGCATTATGCGCGTACCGGCACGAGTCGGGACGAAGGACGCTGGATCCGGAGGCGTTCCTGACGGTGCCCGCTCTTCCTGATTGATTCGGCGGGCGTGAAAAAGGCGGCGGCAGAAGATTCTGCGCTGCCTTTATTCAACTCAGGCAGGGAGCTGCGTCGCGAACGACTCCCTGCGCAGGTCGGAAGGATCGTCAGAAGCCGTAGCGAACGCCGATGGTGGCGCGCCATTCCTGATCGATGATGCCGCCGGACGTGCGTTCGACGTCGGCCCAGAGGTAGGTGGATTCGGACAGGTTGAAGTTGGCGCCGATGCCGTATTCGAACCAGGTGTCCTTGCCGTCCTGCTTGAGCGAGTTGGTGTTGTCGCCCGTTCTGGCGTAGATTTCCCGGTCGCCCAGGAATTCATGAACGGCGGAGGCGCGCAGCCAGACTTCGCCGCGGTTGTTCGGGCAGGTGAAGCCCGTTGCGAAGCCTGCGCGACCGATCAGACTGTCGAAGTCGCCGATCTCGTAGGTGGCGGCGTTCACGCCGTTGCTGAGCGTCAGGTCTTCCGCACCCGCGTGCGTGTAGGTGGCCTCGATCTGAGGTTCGATCCAGACGGTCCTGGCGAGGTCGAAGCGCTAGCCGAACTCACCCGAGAGGCTTGTCGTGACCGTGTCGAGGTCGCCCTTGTAGACGCTGTCAATCGTCATGTCGTTGGAGGCCTTGGCCACGCGGGCCACGACGTCGGCGAACATGCCGTTGTCGCCCATCCAGACGCCGTAGGCGGCCAGACCGAAGGCGTCCATGTCGGCTTCGCCGCGCGCGAAGTCGGTGTCGGACCAGGTGTAGCTGGCGGCCACGCCGAAGCGCACGCCGTTGTCGAGCGGCATGGTGTCGAAGCCGGCTTGGAACGTATTGAAGTCGTTCTTGAGGCCCGCGTCGGATTCGAGCCTGCCGCCGTCATAACGGGCCCAGACGCCGTTCTTGCCGCTGGACGAACGAAGGTCGCCCATGCGCATGCGCACGTCGTTCATGAGAATGCGGTTGAGCGAAAGCGAGCTTGCGGCAGCCAGATCGAGCGTGTCGCGAATGAGCGTGTTGGTGCCGACCGAAGCCGTCGAACCGTCCTTGTTGAAGGTGATGTCGGGATTGACCAGGCCTTCCTTGACGTGGGCTTCGACCGTGGTCTTGTCGCCCGTCTTGATCTTGCCAAGCGCCTTCTTGGCGAGCGCCTCGTCGACGACGTCGGCGTTCTGGACGAGGTCGACGTTGAGATCGGCCGTGACGTCGTTGTTTTCAACGGTGAAGCTGCCGAGCTTTTCGGCGCCCGCATCAAGACGGATGGTGGCTGCGGAATTGTCGGCGAGCTTCACGGCCGTGACGTCGTGGTTGTTGAGGTCGACGACACCGCCCTTGAGGGTGAGTACGGAGACCTTGCTGTCGCCTTCGGCCTTCCAGAGCGCGCCGTCGGAGAAGCCGAGCGTCGTCGTGCCTGAGGTCTCTGTGATGACGGCGCCCGTGAGCGAGGAACCTGCGCCCTTGAAGTCGGCCGAAACCGTGGCTGCCCTAGCGAGGATGTCGCCGTCGACGACGGTCGTGCCGTTGCTCTCAAGCTTGATGGCGCCCTGCAGGCCGTTGACGGCATTTGCACTGCCGCCCTTGATGTAGATGGACTTTTCCGCCTTGATCGTCACCCCGCCCGTATTGGCGGAGGAGACGCCGTATTTGTTAGTGCAGGCGATGTCGACCGTTTGAGCGTCGATGCTGACGGTGCCGGTGGAGTTGGCGGCAATGCCATTGCTTCCCCTGAGGACGAGGTCGCCCGCGTCAATGGTGATCTTGCCCTCGCCTTCTGCATGAATGGCCCACGGGCCCGTGATCGTCAGCTTCTTGGGTGTCTTGATCGTAATCGACGGGTTCGCATGGTCATCCGGCGTGAAGATGCCGTTCTGGGTGCCCTGGATGCTGATGTCGTTGGCTGCGTTCAGTTTGAAGTCGCCGTAGGCGGTGATGCCGTTGCTTGCCGGGGCGGTGTTCGTGATGGTGATGTCGGAGGCGTTGATCGTAGCGCCGAAAATGTTCAGGCCGTCAACCGTGTACGATTCGTTTGGGTTGTCAAAGACCACGGGATCTCCTGCTGTTGCAACGGCGGACATGGCGCCGAGACCGGCCAGCGAGACGAGAGACGGCATGTACATGGAGATCCTCCTTTGAGATCGCACAGTCCGCGCACTCTTCCTGTATAGACGCACAGAGGTCTGAATGCAATGGAAAATTGCTCTCAGGATTAAAGGTGTTGCCCAAAAGCGACATAAGAGGTGTTTTTTGCCGAAAGCTGTCCGGAGGCGCTCCGCGGGCGGCGCGGTGCGTCGCGAGGGGCCCCGTCGGAAGGTCTTCGCGATGCGGGCTACAATTCGGAATGCGTTTGATGCTTCAGGGAGGCCTTTTCATGCGCTGGCAGGATCTTGAGGAAAGCTCGTCGGTCGAGGACCGCAGGGGCATGGGCCGCTCGGGAGGCCTTCGCACCCGCGGCGGCATTCCGCTTCGCGGGAAGACGGGGCTGGCCGCCGTGATCGTGGTGCTCGTGGCGGGCTACTACGGGATCGACCTCACTCCTTTGCTGACGGGAGAACCCTTCCCCGTCGAGACGCAGATGACGGCTTCGGCGCCCTACAAGGGGACGGCAGCCGAGGAGGAGCTCGCGAAGTTCTCCCGCGTTGCGCTCAAGACGACGGAGGACGTCTGGACCGAGATCTTCCGCTCCACGGGCGAGAGGTATCCGCACCCGAAGCTCGTGCTCTACACGGGCAGCACCTCGACCGCCTGTGGCTACGGCCGGTCGGCGATGGGCCCCTTCTATTGTCCCGCCGACAGGAAGGTCTACCTTGACTTGAGCTTCTATGACGACATGCAGAAGAAGCTCGGCGGGGGCGGCGACTTTGCGCTCGGATACGTGCTCGCCCATGAAGTCGGGCATCATGTACAGACCGTGCTCGGCATTTCCGAGCAGGTTCAGACGCTCCAGCAGCGCGTGACGAAGAAGGAAGCAAATGCGCTCCAGGTCAAGATGGAGCTTCAGGCTGACTGCTTCGCGGGCGTCTGGGGGCATTTCATGGAAAAGCGTGGGATTCTTGAGGCGGGTGATCTTGAGGAGGCGCTCAAGACCGCCACGGCCATCGGAGATGACCGCCTGCAGAAGGAGGCCACGGGCCGCGTCGTGCCCGACAGCTTCACGCACGGGACCTCGCTCCAGCGCCTCAACTGGTTCAAGAAGGGCTTCAAGAGCGGCAATCCCAATGTCTGCAACACCTGGCAGGCGGACAAGCTCTAGCCTTCGACATTTTCATCAGCCTTTCGGGTCCGCAGGCCTTCTGACCGCGGGACCGATTTGTTTTAAGGGAGATGGGCTCGGCGAGAGGGCGATTCCAAAAATGGAAGCCTGAGGCATTGCAAATGTTTCGCCGTGTGGCTTTGCGGGACGCGGAGCGTCAAGGCGCGGTAGGATGAAGGCATGAGGCTCCTCATGCGGCGCAGCGTGCCGCAGGGAGCGACCGAATGCCCGTGACGACAGGAGGAAAGCCATGCAGAGAAGAACGATGCTTCTTGCGCTGCCCGCAGCCGCCCTTGTGCTCGCAGGATGCGCAGGCAGTCCCGCGACGCCCGAGGAGGCCGCCACGATCGAGAAGAAGGCCATGAGCGAGGGGATCGACAGGCAGATGATGCCGCTCTTTGTCAACACGTGGCTTGAGCCCGTGCCCGCCCAGTTCGGCAGGCAGCAGGGCTTCATCCTTGACGAGGACGGCTCGGCCGAGTCCGTCAACATGGCGACGCTCGAGTACGAGAGCTGGCAGGTTGCGGACCGGAAGCTCACCCTGAGGGGCAGGAGCATCGGCAACGGCGGGACCTTCCCGTTCGAGGAGGTCTGGAACGTCGTGATGGTCTCGAAGAAGAAGCTCGTCCTTCAGCGGGGCGGCGTCTACAAGACCTACTGGGCGCCGGTTCGAGAGGAATAGACGCAGGCTTTTGACTGGAACGCCGCTTATGTCCGAAGAGGCGGGTTGAGGGAGCGCAGGCGGCTGCAGAAATGCGGCCGCCTGTTTTTCCGTGGGCGTCAGAAGACTTCGCCGTTGTCTTCGGGAAGCTCGAGCGCGAACGTCTCGAGGTCTTCGCCGGGATGTCTTGCGGGAAGCTCGGCCTGCCATTGCCGGGGCCAGGTGTCGTCGGGCACGGGGAGGACTTCGTTCGGGTCGTCGTAGGCGTGCTTCGGATAGCGGGCGAGATGGAGCTTCTGTCTGGCGCGCGTCACTGCGGTGTAGAGCCAGCGGAAGTATTCGGCCGAGGATCTCGGTCCCGTCCATGCGCAGTCGACGAAGACGTGCGGCCATTCGCCGCCCTGGGACTTGTGGCAGGTGACGGCGTAGCCGTAGCGGACGTGAAGCGCGTTGACGAACGGGTCTTCGGCGAGCGCGTCCTGCCAGTCCTTCGTGCCGCGCCTGAGCCTCGGGAAGCGGTTCTTGAAGTCGGCCATGAGGGCGCGAAGGAGAAGCGTCATGTCGGGCAGGTCGTCGGGCTCGAGCTGGTTGAGAAGGATCATGCAGGAGACCTCGAAGCACTCGCCCGTATTGCCGCGAAGCCTGAGCGTGACGCTCTGGAACTCAAGGTCGAGGTTCACGAGGCGCCTGCCCTTCCCTGCGGGGCCGGTCTTCACGCGGAAGGAGACGCTGCGCCTGGTGCGCGCTCCCGTGCGGAGCACCTGGCAGAAGTCGCCGTTGCAGATGAATTCGCCGTGCATGTGCGTGTTGAGGATTACCATGAGCTTGTCGCCCGCGGCGAGCTCCTCGACGCCCGGAAACTGCAGCCGCCTGAAGGCGCGGTTGAGCTGCTGAGCGCGCACGTTCGTCTGCGCGATCATGACGGCGTCGCGCGTGATGCGCCGTCCCATGACCTCCCAGCAGAGGCGCGCCATGTCGCGCGCATCGATCCGCTCTACGTCGGGAACGTCCGCAGGAAGCCTTGGAAGAGCGTACGTCTTGTTTTTGAGTCCCGTTCGGAGCGCAGTCGCGAGCGCGAGAATTCCCGAGTCCTGCTTCTGGCGGACGATGTCGGTGAGCGTGTGCTCCGAGGGCTTCATGCCGAATTCCGCCTCGAGGTGCACGGGAGAGAGCGCGGGCGAGACGGTCATGCCGACGGGCGGGAGCTGCGCGGCGTCGCCCACGAACAGGATATGCCTGCGGTGCGCGCAGGGGGCGTCCTCGAGAAAGTGCAGGAGGTCGGCGAGAAGGCGGCCCGAGCCGAACTGTAGGAGCGGATTCTGCGTCTCGCGGGCGGAGACCATCGAGGCCTCGTCGACGACGTAGACCGCGTCGAGTTCGTCCGTGTTGGACGTGAGGTCGCTCACGAGCGTGAAGTCCTCGTCGTCGGGATCGTCCCGGTCGCGGGGCGAGTAGAGGTGCGCGTGGATGGTCGAGGCGCTGCGGGACGTTCTCGTCGAGAGCACCTTGGCCGCGCGGCCCGTGGGCGCCATGAGGTGCACGGAGCGGTTGACGGCCGAAAGATAGTCGACGATGCCCTTCATCAGGAAGGTCTTGCCCGTGCCCGCATAGCCGCGAAGTATGAAGATCCGCGCTTCGTCGTCGTCAAGAAACACCTGAAGCTTCGGAACGAGCGAGGCCTGACCGGAGGTGAGCCGCACGCCTTCGAACATGCGCGAGAGCGTCGGATTCTTGATGCGGATTCCGCCCGCCTCGTCCGGGTCCGCCTCTTCGGCCGATCCGCCTGCATTGCTCGCGTCCGCAGGCGCGCCCTGAACCCAGGAGCGCGGGACGCGAAAGCGCTCGCCGTGCTCGTCCTCAAACCAGACCCAGCGGTCGTCTGCTTCGGGCGCGGGCGCAGCGGCGGCGACGGCGCCCTCAGGCGGACTGATGAGCGCAACGTTTCCTTCAGCAGGCTTCGGGTGCGGCATGACGGTCTCGCTTCGCAAGCCCTGCGAAGCGCATCTCCTCTCGAAACGGCGTGTGGCGGAAAAGCAACACGAACGGCGGTTTTTCTGGTTCTTTATTCGGAGGAACCCTGATGGAGAACACCCAACTAGTGGGGACTTTCGATGGAGGCTTACCCTAAGTTGGCTCAGTCGGCGCGTCTTAAGGCAGGCTTAATGGACTAGGATTCACTCGAACAGGGCGCTCGGCCCCCATGAACCATCCGCCCCTACAGGAGATTTTAATGACAAATTTCAAGACGCTTGCCGCCCTGATGATGACCGCCCTCATGGCTGCGGGCACCGCCTCTGCCGCCGACGGAAAGTTCGGTGCCGATCGTCATGCGGCGATGGGTCTCACCTGCGAGACCTGCCACGGCCCCGACAAGGCCAATCCCGCCACGCCCGACATCAAGACGTGCACGCAGTGCCACAACACGAAGGACCTCGTTGAGAAGACGAAGGACGTCAAGCCGACGAATCCGCACGTCTCCCCGCACTATCAGGACCAGCTTGATTGCACGAACTGCCACTACATGCACGGCGAAACGGAGAACTTCTGCGACCAGTGCCACCAGTTCGGCTTCAAGGTGCCCTGAGGCGCTGAAAGGCATTGACAGGCATCGCTTCGGGCCCGGATTGACGGGACCGTCCCTCGAACGCCCGATGATTTTCACCGCGTCCTGACGGCCGACCAGCCGCAGGACGGCGGGAGCCTCCGCCGCACACGGAGGTCCGTCCCGCGACCCTCACTCATGAAAAGGAGTATCAGCATGACCAACCAGTCCCGCCGCCAGTTCCTCAAGACCGGCGCCCTCTTCGGCGCAGCCTCCGCTGCCGCCGCCGTCTCCGCTCCCGCCTTCTCGACCGAAGCGCCGCAGAAGTGGGACGAAACTACGGGTCTTCTCATCGTCGGCACCGGCTTTGCCGGCTGCGGCGCCGCCCGCGAGGCGCACTACCTCGGCGCGCAGAAGGAGGAGATCCTGCTCGTCGACAAGATGAGCACGCCGGGCGGCAACTCCATCATCAACGGCGGCGCCGTCGCGGCCGCCGGCACCGACATGCAGGAAAAGGAAGGCATCAAGGACTCCGCCGACCTTCTTTTTGCGGACATCATGAAGGCGGGCGGCGGCCTCTGCCATCCCGCCCTCGCCCGCCGCATCGCCGATGAATCCGTCGCCAACTTCAAGTGGCTGCGCGACGACATCGGCGTCCAGTTCAAGGCCGTAACCTACCACGGCGGCCACTCCGTCAAGCGTTCGCACGCCGTGACGAACAACTCCGGCTCCGGCTTCATTCTTCCGATGCTCGCCAAGCTCAAGGAATTCGGCATTGAGCCGCGCCTTCGCTTCATCGTCGACGAAATCATCGTCAACGACAAGAAGGAAGTCATCGGCGTCAAGGCCCGCCAGGGCTATCGCTTCGGCCGCGAGAATTCCGGCAAGGTCCTCTACGTGCGCGCCACGAAGGGCGTCCTGATCGCAGCCGGCGGCTTCGCGCAGAACGTCAAGTACCGCATGAGCCAGGACCCGCGCCTCACGGACAAGTTCACCTCCACGAACCATCCGGGCGCCACGGGCGAAATGATCATGCAGGCCCAGGAAATCGGCGCCAACACCGTCCAGATGGACTGGATCCAGCTCGGTCCGTGGACCTCGCCCGATGAAAAGGGCTTTGGCGTGGCTCCGCTCTTCGTCGAGTCCTGCGTCGGCCTCGGGCCCATGGTCGACCCGGCCACCGGCAAGCGCTTCATCAAGGAAACGGGCAACCGCAAGGTCCGCGCCGACGCCATCGTCGCCATCGGCCACCCCTGCGTCATCTACACCTGCGAAGCCAACGTCATGAACGCCATCGTCGGCCACAACATGACCGACAAGCTCTGGGAGCACGCCCTCAAGACCGGCGTCGTCAAGAAGTTCGACACGCTCAAGGACCTCGCTGCCGGCTACGGCATCGACTACGCGACGCTCGAGAAGACCAATGAGACCTTCAACGGCTACATGAAGGCCATGAAGGACCCCGAGTTCGACTGCATGTTCTTCAAGGGCGCCAGCGTCAACGACAAGGGTCCCTTCTACGGCGTTCGCCTCTGGCCGCGCGTCCACCACTGCATGGGCGGCCTTGAGATCAACGAGCATGCCCAGGTCATGTCCGTGCGCGGCACCCCGATCAAGGGCCTCTATGCCGCCGGCGAAGCCACGGGCGGCGTCCACGGCATGGTTCGTCTCGGTACCGTCGCCGTTGCCGACTGCATGATCTTCGGCCGCATCGCAGCCCGCGATGCCTTCAAGAAGGCCTGATCCCGGTCAACGCCTGAAGATGCGCCCTGCGAGCGGGAAGCCTGAGACCTCCCGCGTGCAGGTATCGGCGGGCGCTTCGTCCGGGCGGACGCGGCGCCCGTTCCCGCCCGAAATCGGCGGAAGGAATGCCGGAGGTAAGGCGGGGATTAAAGACAGAAACAAAAGTACTCGTTGATACTGTATTATTCCGTCCTGCCCGCAGGAGAGGCGAAGCGCCCTCCTGACTCAAAGCGCATTCCGCTTTTCAACCCATTAGGAAATGAACATCATGATGAAGAAGTCTCTTCTCGCCCTTTCCGTGGCCGCTGCGGCCATGGGCGCCCAGGCCGCTGACGTCCAGGTCTACGGCCTCATCGACACCAGCCTCTCCTTCGTGTCGAGCGACGCCGACATTGCCGGCCACGACCGTGTGAACTCCTTCTCGATGGAGAACGCAAAGGAATTCGGCTCCCGCTTCGGTCTCAAGGGTTCTGAAGACCTCGGCAACGGTTACAAGGTGGCCTTCGTGCTCGAGTCCGGCATCAAGTCCGACGACGGCAGTCTCGACCAGGGCGGCAAGCTCTTCGGTCGCGAAGCCCACGTCGACCTCGTCGGTCCGTTCGGCAAGCTCTCCGCCGGCCTGATGCCCGTCTTCGGCAGCACGCTCGGCGCCGACGGTCTCTTCCGCGCCATCGACCCGCTCTTTGCGAACTACACGAAGGCCTTCGGCTCCGGCCACGTGACCGCCTCCTCCTGGACGCGCGTTGAAAATGCGCTCAGCTACGTGACCCCGACCGTTGCAGGCTTCACGGGCTACGCCATGTACTCCTTCAAGAACGACTCCTCCAAGGGCGGCGTCGAAGGCCACGGCGGCGAATCCGACCGCTACGCCTCTCTCGCCGCACGCTACAAGGCCGGGGCTCTTGAGGCCGTGCTCGTCGCCGACACCACGATGTACGGCACGTACCGCACTGGCACCGCCGCCAGCAAGGATGACGGCTGGACCGTCACCTTCGGCGGCAACTACACGTTCGACGGCGGCGTCAAGGTCCTCGCCTTCACGCAGTTCTTCGGCGACCAGGAACTCAAGGCCAGGCCGCGTGCCGGTGTCGGATTCGACGGCATCAATGCGGTTGCTGGCGACTACGGCTTCGTCGACGGCTACGGCGTGAGCCTCGGCGTGAACGTGCCCGCCATGGGCGGCGTCGCCAAGGCCCAGGTCGCCTACCGCGACATGGACAACAAGGACAACGTCGACTTCAAGCGCGTAATCGCCGCCCTCGGCTACGACTACGCCCTCTCCAAGCGCACCGCCGTCTACGCCATGACCGGCTGGTCTCAGGAGAAGGTCGAGAACGGCACGACCGAAGCCAAGCCCAACGGCTACGAGTTCACGACCGGCATCGTCCACCGCTTCTGATGAGATTCCGCGTTCCTCTTCCCGGGGGACGCGGTTTTTCCCAAAAGGGCTCGTTCTTCGCCTTCCCTTTGTATATATAGAGGGGAAGCGGGGCGGGCCCTTTTTTCGTTCACCTCCTTCGTCCCTTGTCGTCATCCGCCCTATGGGCCCTGTCTTCCGGATTGCCGTCCGGACGGGCGTTTCAGATGGTTTTCCCTTGGAAACCTCAGGTAAACGCCGATGGCGGTTTCAGAGGGTGCCGCCTAAAATATGCGGCCTGAATGCCGGTCTTTCTCCCTTTCGGGCCGGCGCATTTTCTGAGGACATCCAAGATGTGCACTTCCGTCATTGTCGGAGAAAAGGCCACGGCCGACGGCTCCTTCCTTCTTGCCCGCAGCGCTGACAGCAGCGCCCTCAAGGCCCAGCACTTCGTGATTCACGAAGCGCGCGAATGGCCCGAGGGCTCGATGTACCGCACGCAGGACCACAAGGGCGCCACCGCCTTCGAATGGCCCCAGCCCGCCCGCAGCATGCGCTTCACGACCGTGCCGAACTGGCAGACCCAGCTCAACGGCGCCGTGGGCTTCAACGAAGCGGGCGTGGGCCTCACCGGCACCGAGTCCATCTTCGCCCGCGACGACGCGCTCGCGATCGACCCGTACAACAAGGCCTCCGGCATCACCGAGGACGACATTCCCGACGTTCTGCTCTCCCGCTGCACGACCGCGCGCGAAGCGTGCGCGCTTCTGGGCCGCATCATCGAGGAGGCCGGCTGCGGTGAAGGCTTCGGCGTCGGCTTCGTCGACAGCAAGGAGGTCTGGTACCTCGAGACCGGCACGGGCCACCAGTGGATCGCCCACCGCACCCCGGCCGACAAGTACATGGCCACGGGCAACCAGGGCCGCCTGCGCGAATACGATCCGGAACGCGAGGACATGATGGGCTCGCCCACGGTCATGAGCTGGGCGAAGGAGCACGGCTTCTGGAACCCCGAGGAAGGTCCCTTCGACTTCGCCGCCGCCTACACCCGCAACGACGAGCGTGACCGCGTCTACAACGACCCGCGCGTCTGGATCATGCAGAAGCACCTCAATCCGTCCGTCGAGCAGCCTGTCGACGACGGCCGCAATTTCGAGGTCTATCTCACGCCCGAAAAGCCCATCACGGTCGACGATCTCAAGGCCCTGATGCGCAATCACTACGACATGTCCGAGCATGACCCGTACCAGTTCGGTCTGCGCGGCGACGAGCCCTGGCGCCCGATCAGCGTGTTCCGCACGTACGAGTCCCACATCATGCAGGTCCGTCCGTGGCTCCCGCAGGCCATCGGCTGCCTGATCCACCTCGCCTTCGGCATGGCCGACCTCTCCGTCTACCTGCCGTTCTACCAGGGCCTCGAGGCCGTTCCCCAACACTACGGTTGCGGCACGGACCACTGCGACCGCCGTTCCGTCTACTGGAAGTTCCGCAGTCTTCAGACGCTCGTCATGACCGACTACGCCGGCCTCGCCCCGATGGTCAAGACCGCCTTCGCCAAGTTCGAGGCCGACCTCGCCCCGCGCATGGCCGCCTTCGAAGCCGAGTTCGTCAAGCTTCATGCCGAAGACGAAAAGGCCGCCGCGAAGCTCCTCAACGACTTCAATCTCCGTGTTCTCGCCGAAGGCGAAGAGCTCTGCGAAACGCTTCTCGACGACTGCTTCACGAAGCGCACGACCGACATCCAGGAGGCCGTGTACTTCCGCAACCGCAAGGCCAAGGACTGATCACCGGGCTTGCCGGCCTCTTTCCGCCTTTCTTGTCATGAGGGCGGGATGAATGCCCGGCCTGCCTCACTTGAAAATGGCGGGATTTCCATAACGGAAGTCCCGCCATTTTTTGCTTCTGTCGGTTCTGTCTCAGTCGCTGGGTTTCGCTTGAGCGGGAGCAAATGAGCGGTGTTGAAGACAGGATCGGGATCAGGCCCTGCGTCTCCCCTCCCTCATGGCGAGGATGAAGACGGTGGCGAAGATGAGGACTGCGCCGAGGCTCTCGACGGGCGTGAAGGAGGTGCCGAGCAGCACGACGGAGAGAATCACGGCCGTGAGGGGCTCGGAAGCGCCGAGGATGGTGGTGACGGCGGGCGGGACGTAGTCGAGGCTCTTCAGATAGCAGACGAAGGCGAGCGCGGTGCCCACGACGATGATGTAGAGGTAGCCCGCGAGGGTCTCCCAAGTCCAGACGGCGTCGATTTCCGTGGGCGGATAGACGAAGAGCGCGCCGATGCCCGCAAAGAGCATGCCGAAGCCCACGACGGCGTTGACGCCGAGTTTCTTGACGGCATTGCCCGGCTGCAACGTGCAGAAGGCGCCGCAGGCGGCGGAGGCAAGCCCCCAGAGGACGCCCGAATATGAGAAGTTGACGACGCTCAGGTCGCCCTTTGTGATGATGAGTACGACGCCCGTGGCGGCAAGGCAGAAGGCGGCGAGCTCGAGGATCGAGACGGGCTTGCGGGTCGTGGCGGCGATCCAGCCTATCACGAAGAGCGGACCCGTGATGACCATGATGGCCGCCGTGGCGGCGCCCGCATCACGGATCGCAAGGAAGAACGTGAACTGCGTCGCCAGCACGCCGAGGCCGTAGATCACGACGTCACGCAGCAGAACCATGTCGGAGAAGAGCTTCGAGACCCTGCCCCTTTCGGTGAGGAGCGTCATGAGCGTGAGGAGCACGCCCGCGCCGAAGACGCGAAGCGCCACGAGGTCCTGGGCGGTGAAGCCGCCGTCCGTCATCATGACCTGAGCAGCCACCCCCATGGAGCCCCAGCCGAAGCCTGCGGCGATGGCAAGAAGAAAGCCCGTGAGCATGCGGCGTACTGAGGTCATTTGTCTTGTCTTTTCCTTGGAGTGCGTGTGAGAAGGCGGTCCGTCCGGACCAAGGCGGCATTGTACAGCGTCGCGATGCACCGCCGCTCGAAACGCCCCGTCCATCGTCATCCTCAAGCCTGCGGGCGGTAAAGACGGCGGCCTGCGCTTGCCTCCCGTCAAGAAATCCTCCAAAAGACGCTGGAGCGTTGTTCATCATCGAAATGGAGCGCGTACACGAAGAACGGCACCGTGATCCGCATCGAAACCGACAACACCGTGAAGGACGGCTGCAGGGTGCGTCAGTTGCGCGCCTGCCTCAAGGGCCGCGACATGCGCGAGCGCCTCTACAGTCCCGATCGACTGAAGTATCCGGTAAACAACTCTCGACTAAAGTCGAAAGCTTTATTGTCACCTGCTAAAGCAGGCTCAACATAGGGCTTGTTTACACCAGCCCCTGGGTTATCAGCAGACAACCCAGACGTTGCAGATTCCGACGAGAGCGTCAGAAATTTTGTGTCCATGGGATAATCGGAGCCCGCCAAACGGGTGCATCCAATGAACACGAACACC
>ENA-UERK01001073-UERK01001073.1-human-gut-metagenome-genome-assembly--contig:-NODE-1073-length-21097-cov-30.785585_pt1 | contig 21097 bp, 18 predicted proteins | sample MGYA00242957_ERZ507957 | MGnify/ENA primary metagenome ERZ507957 (study PRJEB26167, sample SAMN06115538) | human gut metagenome | host: Homo sapiens | place: China:Heilongjiang | collected 2015-11-06... | reverse complement strand
ATTATATATAGTAGTCCTATTCTCTTGCAACCTTGTTTTCGCATGCAAGAATCAAACGGCATCACAAAAGCCATTGGCTAAAACCGAACAAGACACCCTATCTCTAGAGAAGGAGCTATCTGAAAATGAAAAACATTTTCAACTGCTTATGAACTGTGTCATCCACAATGACGCAGCTACCTTTGCACACCTCACCTCCTATCCCATTATGCGTACTTATCCCACAAAATGGATTGAGGATAGCCTAGAGATGATGGCATTCTTCCCCATCATGGCTGACGACTCTCTTAAAAACGTCCTTAAAAGAACCAAACCGAGCGATTGGGAGCAAGTTGGATGGCGAGGCTATACTTTTGCCAATGGCGAGTATTTCTGGGATGAGGGATACGCACTCAGTGCCATCAATTATGAGTCGAAGCAAGAGTTAGCCATCAGAGAAGCCCTCATCCAAAAAGATCTTTCCACAATTCATCCAAGCCTTAGGACACAGGTCATGGTTCCGTTTAACTGTTTCTATGACACCAAGAGCCGCGCCATCTATAGGATAGACATTCTTGATGCCACAGACTATCTGGACGAGAATGCCAAATATCGAATGGCAGTTTACCTCAAAGACACGGATCTCAGGGAAAAGCCAGATTATCTGTTAGACGTGGACTACGACATAGAAGGAAGTGCCGGAGTTAGGGAGTATGAGTGCTCTGACAAAAAAGGCAATAGCATTTCATTCGCCCTCGACTTCTACGAACAAACTAACAACTTTGAGGCAAAGATAAAGCTCGGCAAGGAAAAAGGCACGCACGTCATTGACAGAACCTATTGGCTCGACTTTTTCGATACTCAGCAAGTGAAGAAAAGAAAGTAAAATGGCAACAAATGAAGCCAATGAAGAAGTTAAGTTTTGAAATCATAAAGGAATCAAGCTTATTATGTCGATATATACTTATTTTTCAAATGGGAATCCTATACAAGGAACTATTTTGGGGATTCTATTTGTTATTTCGATCATAGCCATCCCATATGGATGGTATCACAAAAGCAAACTATCGCAACGATGGCTGTCTGGCAAATACTATTTGCTCCAAATATTGGGTGCATTATTAAAGTCACATACCTCATTGCTGTGTATGTCTTTCGTCTATGCCGTTTTCTTTAGCCTAACACCTCTGTTTATCATTCGAATCCACGAAGGTGTCTTTTCACCGCCAGCCAATGTACTGATAAAGATATTGGTTATCGCAATGTGCTTTACTATCTTTGGCATAACAGCATATATCATAGCCAATCTGAACAAGCTATATAGTTTGCGACGACAGGAGACCAGAATTACAGTTAGCCAAATTATCTTGCTCTCTATTTTTGGACTATGCTTAGCTGCATCCATATACACTTTGGGCATAGAAAAAGACTCAACTGGCTCTATCATCGTCTCTGTCTTTGGAGCAGTTCTTGGTTGGATATTCCAAGATACGATCAAGAGCGTTGTCGCTTTTTTCTATCTTCGAGCCAATCATTTGCTAAAGATAGGCGATTGGATTGAAGTAAAGGAACACGGCATAGACGGTATGTTGAAGAGAATATCACTGACCACTGTGGTGATAGAGAATTGGGACACGACAACCTCTTGCTTCCCTACATACATCCTCCATGCAGAGTGTTTCAAGAACAACCAAAAGATGATGGAAGGACGCACCCACGGTCGCCAGATGCTAAAAACATTCATCATTGATACGGGTTGGATTCATGCCTTGACAGAAGATGATGCCAAGAGATTGAACAAGGAGTTGAATGTCGATACACCTTTCAAGGAACAATATATCAAAGAAGGTTTGTTGAACATTGAGGTCTTTAGGCACTATATCTATCATTGGTTGATGCAGTGCAGCCACGTATCCCATGAACCTCGTCTTATCGTCAGATGGTTGGAGCAAACCAACGAAGGTATGCCTTTGCAGATTTATGCTTTTATCATGGACTCGTCTTTAGCACCATTCGAATGGCAACAATCGCAAATCATCGAGCATATCATCAAGGCTATGACTTGGTTTGATATACAACTATATCAAAGTCCTTCTGGCTATGATGCAAGCAATAGTAATATCTATTTGTCTCCCAAAGAGGCTGATTACAAAATAAAGAAAGAAAATTATGTCCCATTGTCAAGATAACAACACAGAAGACTTGCTCCGCTTACTGCTCCGCTCTGACGGCAGCAAATTTAAGGAAGATATCGTCAAAAATTGGTATCGGGCAAGGAAATTTGTTCTTGGAACCCTAGTTGCAAATGACGTATTCGACAACATCATTCGCCAGCAACAGAAAATACATGTTGTTTTAGAAGGAACTTCCGATCTAATGATGTCTGTTGCCAGACAGATAGCGTTTGTTGCACATTATCCGACATTCAATGATGCAACAGGTAATAACAAAACGATTATCACCATCTTGTTTGATAAAACCAAGGTATCTCCATCCTCTATTTTAGACTTTGTCTCAAAAGAAGAATACCTGTACAATCTATCCCGATATTGCAAATGCACGATTAAGGTTTGGCAAGAAAAAGAGGTCAAACTCGTCTATAATGAGAACTCATTTTTGGATATAGAGTTGGAATTCATTGGTTTTGATGGGATGGACTTTAGCAAATACAATTCCGCAGACAAACTGAGAATAAAAGGATCAGACATCAGGGATGAGGAATTAGAAGAGACGATAGATATATCCATGGCAAAGCGTGTCAACATGGTTTACAATGTAGGTATGGATATTGACAACCTTCCGCCTGACGACCCCAATACGGCAGAACGATACGACAAGGCACTCTTCTATTTTTGCTACCAACAATCCCCAAAAGACACACAAGAGAAATGGGACAAAATCGGTAATAGCCAAATCAACATCAAGAACAAGCTATCCAATGTTTTCTGTGCAGATTGTTTTCCTTCTCGATTGATATATATAATCAACGAGAATAAAGAGGAAAAGGATAAAATCATCAACTTCCTCGACTTAGGGAAGCATGTGAAAAAGAAATACCAGAAAGTGGTTGGCATTGTAAAAGACAATATCGAATCTCTTGCCAGATGCGAGCATGCTCGGTGGAATGTAGAAAAGTTACTTTTAGGTTTCCGTCCCTTGTCCGAAAAAGAACATTTGAAAGATGAGCAGTTGTTTGGAAAAGACCGAAAGGATTACCGAAAGCAACTCAAAAAACGTGGCATCCACATTGACCTCTGCTCATATCGGGATTTGAGAAGAATCAATCCTGGCGACATGAAGTATGACTGCTTCTTGATAATAGCTATTCCAAGAATATACATCGAACATTTAAAATGCAAACAATCATGAAAGAGTATAAACCCAATCCAGTAGATACACAGGGAATCAAACTTCCCCAAGAGTTAGACTCCTTGGTGGAAGAAATGTCCAAGAACGTACATGAAGTTTGGGCACAGACCAGAATCGCTCAGGGATGGACTTATGGAGAAGAGCGAAATGATGCAGAAAAGAAACATCCATGCCTAGTTCCATACGAGGAATTGAGCGAGGATGAAAAGACTTACGATCGCAACACCTCTGTAGAGACCATCAAGCTAATCTTGAAACTCGGCTTTAAGATTTCAAAGGAGTAAGAAATATATTCTAGTATTACAACAAGCGGAAAGTTTATAACGCCATCAGAGACTCATTAATACCGAGTCAATACAATACCAGTTAATCTTATTTAAAATCAATCGGAATCAGTACATATTCCTCATAAAACTCGTATCTTTGCATTTAACTAATATAAAAGATGTATCATTATGAGCATAAAAGAAAGGGAGCCGAGAATTTATCGCAAGCGCATACCATACGGCATGCAAAACTTTAGCGACGTGATTTTGGAGGACTGTTACTATGTTGACAAGACCCCATTCATTGAGGCTATAGAGGAGGCACACAAGTACTTCTTCTTCATTCGCCCTCGCCGTTTTGGCAAGAGCCTAACCCTATCCATGCTCGAAAATTACTATGACATCAACAAGAAAGACCAGTTCGAGTCTCTCTTTGGCAACCTTTATATCGGCAAGCATCCTACCCCTGAACGCAACAGCTATTTGGTTATCCACCTGAATTTCTCGTGCATTTCCACAGGATTGGATGATTATCAGAAAGGACTAGACTCTCATTGCAACATCATGTTTGGTTCTTGCTGCAACAGATACGCTCATCTTCTGCCACCCAAAACCAAGGAAGAGATGAACAAGAGAGAGGGTGCTGCAGAACAGCTCATGTTCTTATGCCAAGCTTGTAACGAGGTCAATCAAAAAATCTATCTCTTCATAGATGAATACGACAACTTCACCAATTCTATCCTTGCCAACGAGGAGCACTTGGAGCGTTATCGTAAGCAGACGCATGGTGAAGGCTATCTCCGCAAGTTCTTCAATGCCATCAAGGGAGCGGCTGACACTTCCTTGGGACGAGTCTTTGTGACAGGTGTCAGCCCTGTCACCATGGATGACTTGACGAGTGGTTTCAATATTGGAACCAACTATTCCTTGAATCCTAGATTCAATGAGATGACAGGATTCACGGAGGAAGAAGTTAGAGAAATGCTCAGCTATTATGCCAGCGTTCTCCCTTTCAAACACAGTATAGATGAGCTTATCAAGATGATGAAACCTTGGTATGACAACTATTGTTTTTCCGAGGATTCATACGGTGAGACAACCATTTACAACTCCGTCATGGTCTTGTACTTCTTGGATAACTATATCGAGGGCAATTACAAGATTCCAAAGAATATGGTGGAAAGTAATGTTCGCATCGATTACAATAAGATAAGAATGCTCATTCGCCACGACAAGGAGTTTACCAATGATGCCAGCATCATCCAGCAGTTGATCACCAAAAGTTTCGCCACGGGTCACTTGGTAGAAAACTTCCCTGCCGAGTACATCAATGACCCAGACAACTTCTTGAGCTTGCTCTTCTATTTTGGAATGGTGACAATAGATGGAGAGTATGATGGTGAGACGAAATTTATCATCCCAAATGAAGTAGTACGTGATCAAATGTACACCTATCTCCTAGATACCTACAAGGAGAATGACTTGGTATATGATACATACGCAAAAAGGAAGCTGGAGAGTCAAATGGCTTACCATGGTAATTTCAAGCCATACTTTGAGAACATTGCAGATAGTCTAAAGAGATATTCCTCTCAGCGTGACAAGCAGAAAGGAGAGGCATTCGTGCATGGCTTCACTTTGGCAATGACTAGCCAAAACCAGTTCTATCGCCCTATCTCCGAATTAGACAATGACGGAGGCTATGCCGACATTTTCTTGGCACCACTTTGTGACAGTTATAAGGATATGAAGGACTCCTACATCATCGAGCTGAAATACTGCAAGTCAAATTCTACAGATGAGCAGCTGAAGCAACTCTTTGCCGAAGCCTCAGCACAGATTAGCCATTATGCCGATAGTGACTTGGTAAGAGAATTGGTAAAGACCACACAACTGCATAAATTGGTTGTGATATATCAAGGTGCAGAAATGGCAACTTGCGAGGAAGTGTGAAGGCTTCTTTTTCAGGTCTATGAAAAAGAGGCTGATTCAATGAGACAGAAATACGATGCCTAGCTATCCCAACAGGCTCCAGAAGAAATGTTTTTCTTCCGAAAAAGTATCATTGTATCATTTTTCAGAAGCAGAATCGAGATAACTATCTAAGTATTAGCGAGAAAGGGTGGATGATATTTGCATCCACCCTTTCTTGTATGTATCACAAAAGAGTCATGATTTCGGGGAGAAGTATCACGATTTCGGACTTTTCATCGTCAAAATCATCATTTTTTTATTTCCTTCTCTGCCACCAAATATCGTTTTCCCGTGGCAAATCGCTTCACCTTGATGCCATCGATGTTTGCCAACTTTCGACCGAAACTCATCAAACTGTCTATCTTCAGCGAACTCCCGATGCGCTTCTTCAGATAGTCGAAAATCTCTGCCGCCGACATATACTTACCCAGCGACTCGTCTTCCACCAAGTCGAAACACATTTGGAAATATTGCTCTATCGGAGGAACCACCTCAAACTGACGATTGCTCTGCATCAACAATGCTGTCTCCACCGAGTCGAAATACGTTTTTTCGCCAGCTCGAATCGCCGCCATCGCCTGCGCAAAAAGTTGGACATAATTAGGTTTGACGCTCACATCGATCGGTCCCGTCAACTCCACACCGATAAAACGACGATTGCCCGATGGGTCGGTCAAGATGTCATCCATATTGCTAGTTGCTATGAAGGATGCGAGACGTGGAAACTCCTCTACGTGTCCACCATACGGGCGTTTCATCTTCACGTTCGGCAACTGGATGAGATTTTTCAAGAACCCTTGTTGCACCTGTGGCGAAATCTGGTTGAACTCATCCAGGTTGATCAAGAGCGTTTGAGCCATCGCTTGATAAACTTGACGTTTTTCTGATAAAACCAAGTTGTCGGTATATCCCCATTGCAGTTCTTGCGGAATCAAGCGGCGACAGAAAGTACTCTTGTTGTAACCTTGTTTTGAGATGAGGAGCGGTGCCACACTGTTGCCATACAGTCGATGGTTGATGCCACGCCATTGGTCCACCATGCCCAAATACCAGATATAAAACCAGTCTGCCCAATGCGGATTGGCGGTCGGCACCGTGCGAGCCAACGCCCGGATGTGGTCTTTGCCATCCCACTTGCCCTCGCACTGAAAGAGATACTCATCGATCGGATCATAGTTGGCGATATAATCCGACTCCAGGAAGTTGCGTACATCCTTGATGCTCACACGGATGTCTGCCAACTGCACATCGAGCGTCATTCGCTTTTGCACACGTGGATCGACCGGAGCAAAATCGTGCCAACTTCCCTTCGTTTTGTATTCCGTGTATTTCATCAGAACATTGTATCTGAAATCGTAACGATCTCTCAGAAACACCATCATATTCATGATGTTGTCAGCAGTAGTCGGTTGCACGCCAACCTTAGATTTCTCAATCTCGCCATCGTCCGTCTCCCATCCCACAAGGTCGGGCGTAGGAAATTTCTTCACCTCTTTCACGCCCCCTTTTATCATCTCTTGCTTGCGCACATGATGGTCGATTTTCATCGGAATCGCCTGGGCGTTATAATAAGGATGGGCATCAAGCGTCATCATGAAATGATCCTTCAAGCTATGGGAAGTGGGCTGGAGTTCTTCCTTAATCAGGATTTGATAGAGCGGAACGATCTGCTTGGCAGCCATGCGATGCAATTCCTCTGCATCCTCCTCATTTTGAGGGATTTCGCCATCTATATCGGTGTATCTCACCAAGACATGTGCCGACGTGCCATCCGCTCCCTCGATGACCGCAAAGGTGGAGGGCATCAAGGAGGCTGAACGTTTCAACGCCGCCATGTCTTCTGCCTCAAAAATGTCATCGAAAGTGAGGAGCAAGATGCCATTGACCGTCTTCAGTTTGAGACAATCGTTGGCTTCCTTGCCGTACTCAGCCGAAGAATAGACATGTCGCCAGTTCGCCATGCCTCGGTAACTCTCATACCCATAATCGAGTACTTCCTTACTGTTTCGGAAATTAGTAATGGTGCCTCGTGCGTCATCCTTGGCGATGCGCTGGAGGAAGGATTCGAAGTTTTTGGTGTTGAGTACCAACTGATTTTTCTTGTTGGTATGTATAATGGAAATTTTAATCATTCGTCTTGGATTTTTTATATACGTAGTTGGAAAGTGGATTGCAGTCACTTACGATGTGACTCTATGCCTGGGCAACCAATGCCCATAGTTTGGGCACTCATTGCCCATAGGCTGGGCATCGATTGCCCGTAGTGTGGGCACTCGCCTAAACTCCCCAATAAAAAAGGTCACGCTCGGCGAGATTTTTCTCAGACTGAGAGTTAGCATCGTCACGCTCCGAGATAGAATCTTCAGGCTGAGAGCTAGCCTCATCGGAATGAGCTTGGGGGAAGTCGGGCTGGTAGGAAACAAACGTCTCCTTGAAATGGTCGAACTCCACATCGTCGTAGCCGTATGAGTGGAACAGTTCCTTGATTTCCAACTGCTGCTTCGGCAAGAGCAAAAGTTGTCCCAACTTGTAGCGATAGTACTGTCCCTTGCTGCCGAGATAGCCTCGCAGGCGACAGCGCAAGGTAGGGGCATCTTTCAACGTGACGTTGCGATAGAGGTGATCGAATCCCCATGCCAGTTTGGCGATTCTCAACTTTTCATAGTACTGGCAGTTGCCATTGCGCCATGCCGATGGGAAGACGGCATTTCCACTATGGCGTTTCTCACTTAGGAAGCGTGTCGATAGGAAACGCACGCACTCATCCTTGACGACGCATTGCTCATTGAAGCAATAAGTCCATCCGTAAGGCAATCCTTTACCAGCCATTGCCTTCTTCAACATTTCAAATTGTTTCATTAATTTTTGGTGTTAGTTATTATACTTAAGGTTTCTCATAGGTTGCTGACCTGTGTGGAATCTTTAGTTTTATTTTTCTACGGCAAAATTACGAAAAAGCATTGAGAATTGCAAGTATTCTGGCAAATATTTCTAGGCATCGAAGCAAAAAGTTATCATTTTACCGCTCCAAATGCCGAAATGATGATACTTTCTCCCGAAATCGTGATACTTCCATGATACTTTTCGAGAGGAAAAGCTGATGTATCAGAGGATGGAATCATCTGATTATCAGACGGTATCGCAAGAAGAGAGCTCACAAAATGATACAATGATATTTCTCCACGAAGAAAAACTTTACGTGAGGAAAGGCGAAACGTTAAAGATTGACAAAATCAAAAAGAAAAGTTTCATATATCGGAAACTTTTACTATTTTTGCAAAAAATACAGACAATGGCAAATAGAGACTATAAATTAATGTTGTTGGAAGATGCTGAGCAATTCCTAGCATCCTTGCCTGAAAATGTCCGTTTCAAAATAACTTATAACATCAGAAGAGTCCTAGCAGGCGAAATAAATAAAAGAGAAGGACACTATCATCATTGCGACCCATGGTATTGTCAAAAAGACACAAAAGACTCCACCCAAAGAAATAGCTAAAGCTGAAGAAATAAAGAAAAAGTATTTTGAACTAAAAGAAAAGAAGAAATGGAAGAAATGAAAATGATTTCGTTTGACGACTTTCAAGATAAATATATCGGTAAAATTGGGACTCCCCAAAGAGATGCACTGGAGAAGCAAGTTGAAGAAGCCGTTCAGTCCTATAAATTGGGGGAAGCTCTCAAACAAGCTCGCCAAATGAAGCAACTCACTCAAGCTCAACTAGGAGAAAAAGTTGGTGTGCAAAAAGCTCAAATCTCTCGTTTGGAAAACGGAAAGAGCATCACCTTCTCGACTCTTTCCAGATTGCTAAAAGCATTGAACATCCCCGCATCCATTGAAATGTCGGGAGTTGGCAAAGTTGCCTTATGGTAATTAAAATAGAATCGCCCATACGTCTTCTCTCATCAAGGGAAACGTATGGGCGATTATGAGTAAAACAATATCACATTTTTTCATTATTACAATATTCGGCAAATGTTTCATTATACATTTTGCGAACACAATCATTAGGAATGCCCAATGTCAAACGGCATCCTTTCGTACCCATCCGCCCCATCCAATCGAAGCAACTTCTTTACATTACAGAAATTTCCGCTGCTATTTATTATAGAAAGGGAAAGAGAGTGATAATAAAGTCGTTACTCGGAGAGAACCAGGCGAAGACCCAAATCGCCGTCGCGGCCGCCAGGAGTGCGGCCGCCACGGGACGAAGAACGACTGAACCAGGCTGAATAGAGCCAACTGCCACCACGGTCCACACGGTACGACCCACTTACTGCACCAGTAGGATTGGTCTGAGGAGAACTACTATAGCTACCTCTCCAGTCTTGACACCACTCACTAACATTACCGCTCATATCATATATGCCCAACTCATTGGGTTGTTTCGTGCCAACTGCATGGGTCTTAGAACCACTATTGTCTCCATACCAAGCGACATCGTCAAGAGTATTGCTACCACTGTACCGATAGCCACGACTTTTGTTGCCTCCCCGAGCGGCATATTCCCACTCTGCCTCGGTTGGCAAGCGGAAACGTTTGCCAGTTAGAGAGTTCAATTTTGAGATGAAGTTTTGACAACGTTTCCAGCTAACCCTCTCTACAGGCAAGTCATCACCCTTGAATCTGGATGGATTGTTTCCCATCACGACTTGCCACAATGCTTGCGTCACTTCGTACTTGCCAATATAATAGTTTTTCGTCAAGGTGACACGATGGTCAGGTTTCTCATCATCATACGGATACTGCAGAGACCGCATCTCAGGGGTCGCTCCCATATCAAAACTTCCAGCCTCCACCTTGACCATTTCTATATTAATGCCATTCTTGACAGGAATTGTAATCGTGTTGCCAGACAGAGAGGTACCACTAGAAGATAAAACATTTGCGTTGGACGAAGAGGCAGAACTCGTCAATGAGCCAGAAATACTAGCAGTCTGTCCCTCTGAAATTGTTACGGTTTGGCGAGAGGTCGTATAACCAGACTTACGGACCTCGACATTGTGATTACCTACTAGCAGCCCATTGAACACACAAGGGCTTTGACCCACCTTCACCCCATCCACATAGACATCAGAGCCAAAGGGTTTGAAGTTCACAGACAAGTTGCCTTGAATTGCAGAAAGGGCATCGAAGGCGACATCCAACTTCTGTTGCTGAGCAAATTGGATGGTTTTCTGCTGGCTGCGATAGCCATTCTTGCGAACCTCCAACAAATGCATGCCCTCTTTCAAGTTGCCATTCCAAGGAAGAGAACCGACTGACTTCTTATCGACATAAAGGGAAACGGCAGGAGTGGGACAGCTCACACTCAATGTAGCCAAGGCTGACACCAAGCTTACAGAGATAGGAGTCATATCGCCCTTGCCTATGGTGAAGCTGCCACTTTTGCTGATGTAGCCACCAGCCTCCACCTTATAAGTATGGGAGCCATAAGCAAGCATTGCAGAATACTCGCCATCGGAAGACACTTCCTGTGGTTTTCCATCTATCCATAAGGTTGCAGTCTTTGGTTGAACACTAATGGCATAGAAATTACCCCCAGCATCCACTAGCTCTTGTACTCCACTTGGCTTCGCCAAAGTCAGCACATAAGTTCGATTGCCTTGCAACTTTTCTATCCCATAATCCCCGAATGTTACCATCAGAGGGAGATAGTCCTTGGTGATGACTTTCATTTGTCGGGATTCCTGCGTCATAAAAGTCCAAGTCTCATTATTTCGCTTCACCAATGGCTTGATGACATTTCCTTCTACATCGGCGACATCACCAACGAATGAAATCTTGACCAAGGCACAAGCGTCACCATTCAAGTCCTTGCGACCTTCGGTCTGAGCCGTAATGTCTGTTGGAGCAAGGACAAATGACTTGACCATGAGTTCTTGCGCCATAGCAGTATTCAGTAAGGCGAATACTGACAGTATTATCAAATAGAGTTTCTTCATATCATTTAAGCAGCATCAACCATTACACAATTTCTGCTTCACTTACGCAACTAGTCCCTTGAAATAATTGATAGTTTCACGAGAATCTTTCTCGCTCCAAGGAATATACTTACAGCCATATTTCTCTAAGGCTTTAATATATTCAGGCTTTAGTTTTACTGCCAAGTCATTGACAATAGCCAAGCTATTTACTTCCTTGCCAGTCTGCTCTTGACGCACAGGCTTGATGTCTTCCCAAGTAAAAAGAAAATTCGGTACATTTATCTTATTCAGTGTATTGAAAGACTTTACTACCGTCTCTTTTTTCCTTCCAGCAAACTGAAAATCAAAAGTAAACTCTATGCCAGTACTTCCTTTCATAATAAACTGAGGAGTATATACGAGGTCATTTTTATCAAAGAAACTCTTGACATCATCCTTAAAGATTGCTGCCACATTATTCTGTGCCAGCACCTCCATCTCAGATATTTCCAACATTGCACACAAAAGGCTATGTTTCTTTTGAGAGAAGTTGTCAACAGTTGCAACTGTGCGTAACTCATTGTCCTCAATCGTCACACCATAATTACGCAAAATATACTCGACCCATTCCTTCCGTTTAAGGGAACGATTGACATTTACTCCCAACTGGCTTAAATTGTCGAATACCACACCATCATCACTCAATTCAATATCATCACCCTCTCTACGCATATAAATCTCAAGAGGATCATTGTAAGCTCCCAAGAAAGGAGTCGATACAACACTCCACCCAGTAGTTTCATCAGTACGCACTTTAGTACGTTCATGCAACCACTTATAGTAATCTGCGATTCTGTCTTCTATCCAACTCATATCAAATTCTGTTGTGCCGTGATTGGCGTTTGTACATTAATATATTTTGCAAAAGCTAAAATAGCCGAGGCTACATTTATTGAATTATCATCATCCACTATAGATTTAATTTCAAAATCCGTATTTATCAATGGAACAGCCCATTGTAAAGTTTTATATCCAGCAACATTGAAATGTGCATGTGGTCCAACGATATCTTTTCCTGCAAAAGACTTCAAATAGTCTGGCACATCTTCTGTGGCTACAGCAGGATTATGGTGTATGGAGTCATTTGAGACATAATCAACTCTGAAAATACCCACATGAGAATCTTTTTCCAATACATGCAAGCTTAATTTGATTAACTCTTTAGCACTTCTATTGATAGTCCAAACAAAGAGAAACTCCTCATCTTTAGATTGCAACATAAAATTGGTATGCAAACCTGCGCTGCAATCAATTTGTTTTTGCTTACATACAGTCTTTCCATCACTCTCAAGTATAACCTTGGGAGTGTCTATCAACTTTTTCGCTTGTTCGTATGTAAATTCTGTAACTACCATGATTCTTTACAATAATACTATTATTAGCTATAAATTATGCAAATATACGATTCTTTCGTGGAATATAATCAGTTTTCTACGATAAATTATATTTAATTAAAAAATCCAACGATAACGGATGCTGCATACATGTTACTCGGAGAGAGCTAAGCGAAGACCCAAATATTCCTCGCGGTCATCAGAAGAATTACTTGAATGGAACGAAGAACGACAGAACCTAGCAAAGAACATCCAACTACCACCACGATTCACACGAAACTTTCCATCAACGGCACCTGTAGGGTTGGTTTGGGGAACGCCACTATAATCTCCATACCTATCTTGACACCATTCCGAAACATTACCTGTCATATCATATATACCTAATTCATTAGGTTGTTTTGTACCAACGGCATGAGTTTTAGAGCCACTATTGTCATGATACCAAGCAACATTATCAAGAGTATTGCTTCCACTGTACTGGTAACCTTGACTCTTCTTGCCTCCCCTTGCAGCATATTCCCACTCTGCTTCCGTCGGCAAGCGGAAACGCTTACCTGTCATTGCATTCAATTTCGAGATGAAATCTTGGCAATCATCCCAGCTAACCTTCTCTACTGGTAAGTTATCCCCCTTGAAGTCGGAAGGATTACTCCCCATCACAGCTTGCCACAATGCCTGAGTAACCTCATACTTACCGATACAATAGTTGTTTGTCAAGGTGACACGATGGACTGGTTTCTCCCAATAACACGGATTCTCCATCTCTGGAGTCGCTCCCATATTGAAGCTTCCAGCCTCTACTTTCACCATCTCTACACTAATACCATCTTTGACTGGGATTGTTATTACACTGTCAGACGTAGAACTACCAACCATATTTGATGAAGCACCCGAAGTGGATGAAGATGCCATAGAAGAAACTGGCTGAGTTTGCGCAACAGGTTGTTGAGATTGCGCTTGCTGAGGAAGAGCCGTTTTAGACGTTTGATTCATAGAAGCAACCTCTTTCGAAAGCGTGATTTGAAGACTACTTGGAGCAGAAGACTTCAATTTGACTGTACCTTCCTCCGATTCATACCCATCACAAGCTATAATATATGAATGCTGACCGATAGGCAGACTCGTCTTAGCCACACCATTGGAGCCTTTGATGAATTTGTTATCCACCAATACAGAAGCATTAATAGGAGAATACCTTATCGTCAACGTCTGCATTTGCTGAGTTTCAGATGCTCCACTCGGTTTCGTCAATGTCAGTACATAAGTTCGATTACTCTGCAACTTTTCTATCCCATAATCCCCGAATGTTACCATCAGAGGGAGATAGTCTTTGGTGACAACTTTCATTTGCCGAGACTCCTGAGTCATAAAAGCCCAAGTCTCATTATTTCGTTTCACCAATGGCTTGATAACATTGCCCTCAACATCGGCGACATCACCAACAAATGAGAGCTTGACCAAGGCACAAGCATCGCCATTCAAGTCCTTTCGTCCTTCGGTCTGAGCCGTAAGGTCCGTTGGAGCAAGGACAAACGACTCCACTGATAGTTTTTGAGCCACGGCAGTATTCAGCAAGGAGAACACATATAATAATATAACACACAATTTCTTCATTGTCATCTATCTTATAGCGATTAAAACATAACATCAAGATTTATTTTCCTCAAAATACTTTTCTGCCATAGGTTGTAATCTATCCTTGATAACCTGCATGACAGTTTGAAAATCAAGATTTTCCTTCCATTGAATCTTCCGCAAAAATGATTTCCATTGTTTATTACGATCTGCATCTGTAACAAAAGCATCGGAGAACAAATGCAAATGAGGATTATACGCCAATCTTCTATTGTCGAATGTAGCCTTAATAGCATCATACAACATATCCGTATCCAAAATGCGCTTGGTCAACAACTGATAGCAATCGAAGAAATCCTTCATACGACTATTCAGTGTATCACGATCCAACATCGTATGAAATTTCTCTGCCACCACTGTTTCCAATGAATAAGCTTGTAAATGAATAGTAGGCAAATTAGACAAAAGCAACGGAAAGTCGATAGAAGCAGGATAAGGAGTCACCACATCACCAAACCCGATATCAACAGACATATTATAAACTATTGTGTCCATGTGGGCTGTAAAATAAAATCTTGTACCAGGATACTTCTTCTCTATGGTTATTGGCTCCAATTTTATGTTGTCAGCATCAAATATCACTCCATCCTCTTCGCACACAATTCCCAATATCTCTTGAAAAACTTTAGTCAATGTGTTTCTGTCACGACTGATTCTATCTGCCATGAAATCTACATCAATCGTAGGACGTGCTTCTAGCCCATTCATTGCATAAAGCAAAGAACCACCTTTCAGCAAGAAATTGTCCTTGTATTGACTTACAGAGACTCTATAGAGCAAACGCTCATTGAAATATCTTGCAAGAAGATACATGTATTTATAGCCTGTCTCATTCATAAGATTGAGAAGGCGAGTCTTAACAGACTTACCATAGTTTTTCTTTTCCATCACTCCATTGCTATTTCTAGATATTGCTTCAATGTATTAAAGACTCTCAGACGCTTGGCATAATCAGACAGAAGGCTGAGGTTTCTATTTTCTTTCTTCAAATAGTTGCGAACGACCTCTGCACAGACATCCAATCCCAGTTTGTTCCGATACTTGATGGCATCACAAACACTTCGTTCCATATCTGTAATGAGAACATGAAATCCTGAGATTTCAGCCTCCACGATTCCAAACTCTAGGTTTTCTGGTTTCCAATAATACAAATTGACAGGTAAGAGCTGCGGTAACACCACTTTCCGCTTGGAAGCGATGGCAATGCAAAAGGCAGGAGGTACAACAGTAGATAGATGATAGTATGCCCAAGCATTGTAAAGGCAAACAACACCACCTGGCACTATTTTCTCCACATCCATCATATTGCTAAGCATTGCCTCAGGTGTGGCATAGACCCCATGCCGCACTCTCATCAAATCCCCACGTTCTTTTGCTCTCAACAATCGCTTGTAATCCGATGGCTGAGAGATTTCTGATGTCGAGATGACTCCTCCCGATGCAGTCACTGTATTTACAATCATATCCATATTTTATCATAGTCCGTTGATCATGCTGCGAAATTACAAATAAAAATCGAGAAACGGAATTTTTCTACGGAATATTTTTATATTTTCCGTAGAAAAAGGACAAATCAGCATTTTACACATGCTTCCACACCTTATCTATTCTAAATCATTCAGAGAGTGCCAAGCGAAGACCCAAGCTACCCACAGAATAGTACGTTTTTACAGAGTCACGATAAGAGCAACGGCTGAACCTATCAACGGTATCCCAGCCACCACCCACAAGGTTTGTTAAATCTTGACACATCTCCCAAACATTACCGCTCATATCAAATATGCCTAATTCATTGGACAATTTTTCACCTACTACATGGGTCTTAGAGCCGCTATTTCCCTTATACCAAGCAACATCGCCAAGAGTGTTACTACCGCTATACTGATACCCACGGCTCTTGTTACCACCTCTTGCGGCATACTCCCACTCTGCTTCTGTCGGCAAGCGGAAACGCTTACCTGTCATTGCATTCAATTCCGAGATGAAGGCTTGGCAATCATTCCAGCTAACACCCTCTACAGGCAAGTCATCACCCTTGAAGTAAGAAGGATTACTCCTCATAACGGCTTTCCACAATTTTTGTGTAACCTCATACTTACCGATATAAAAGTCATTCGTCAATGTAACACGATGGACAGGTTTCTCATTTTCATACGGATTATCCATCTCAGGTGTCGCTCCCATATCAAAACTTCCAGCCTCCACCTTGACCATTTCTATACTAATGCCATCCCTGACAGGAATCGTTATTACACTGCCAGACGTAGAACTACCAACAGCGTTTAATGAAGTACTTGAAGTAGATAAAGACGCTGTAGAAGAAACTGACTGAGTTTGTGCAACAGGTTGTTGAGTTTGCGCTTGCTGAGGAAGATCCGTCTGAGACATTTGATTTGTGGAAGCAGCCTCTTTAGAAAGTGTAATCTGGAGATTACTTGGAGCCGTCGGCTTCAACTTCACCATACCTTCCTCTGATTCATATCCATCACAAGCAACCACAAACGAATGCGGACCAATAGGCAGACTCGTCTTAGCCACACCATTGGAGCCTTTGATGAATTTGTTATCCACCAATACAGAAGCCGTAATTGGCGAATATTTTATCGTCAACGTTTGCATTTGCTGAGTTTCAGACGCTCCACTCGGTTTCGTCAATGTCAGTACATAAGTTCGATTGCCTTGCAACTTTTCTATCCCATAATCCCCGAATGTTACCATCAGAGGGAGATAGTCCTTGGTGATGACTTTCATTTGTCGGGATTCCTGCGTCATAAAAGTCCAAGTCTCATTATTTCGCTTCACCAATGGCTTGATAACATTGCCTTCGACATCGGCAACATCACCAACAAATGAAATCTTGACCAGGGCGCAAGCATCGCCATTCAAGTCCTTTCGGCCTTCCGTCTGAGCCGTAATGTCTGTTGGAGCAAGAACGAATGACTTGACCATGAGTTCTTGCGCCATAGCGGTATTCAAAAAGGCGAATACAGACAGTATTATCAAATAGAGTTTCTTCATATTAAGCTACATTATTATATTAAAGGCTCCTGATGGCAGGAATCATAAATTGAGCATTCTATCCTCCTGCCTCAATCCGGAACAAATAAATCATTCATATTTGGAGCTTGATATGCATCATCACCCAATTTCCATAATCCACAATGAATAAGCGGAAGTTGTTTTTCATCCGATTCCTTTGGATGAAAAGACAACAACAGAAGCAAGTAGCCATTAAGTTTCAAAGAGACAGGCTCGCCTGCCTGATGAATGGTAATTCCATAAAAGCCTCGTTTATTAGGACTTCGCTGTACTTTTATAGCATCGAACTTTATTTTACTACATTTTGGCAAACTATCAAGCATCTCTGGATAGCTATTCATGGATGACAAAACTCTGTCGCCGTATAAACTCATTATCGCAGCTGTATCTCTTTCCTCATACGCCGTTGCTATTTTTGCATACAAGTCCAAGATTTGCACTCGCCGAAGGGAATCCAAATCATCCTTGGCATTGTTCAGAATATACTTCTGAATGGCAATGGGTACATTGTCGTAAGATTGAGCAAAAGAAAAATGCGCCAAAAGCGACATTAGTAATATTAAAACATTTCTTTTCATACGATTCAAATTTCATCTTGAAAAATCTATTATTGTCATTTAAATATATGATAAAATGGTCATTACTCGGAGAGAGCTAAGCGAAGACCACGATAGACAAGACTGTAGCCAGGAAGGCTGTATTCACGGCTAGAAGAGCGACATCCATAGGCAACATATTTCCAACATCCACCACGGATCACACGATATGAGCCATGAGCTGCACCTGTAGGATTTGTCTCTGAAGAGCCATTATAATCAACATACCTGTCTTGACACCACTCTTCAACATTTCCGCTCATATCGTATATACACAGTTCATTAGGTAACTTCGTACCAACAATATGAGTCTGAGAACCACTATTGCCTTTACACCAAGCCACATCGTCAAGAGTATTGCTACCACTAAACTGATAACCACGACTTTTCTTACCACCTCTTGCTGCATACTCCCACTCTGCCTCGGTCGGCAGACGGAAGTTTCTGCCTGTCAATTGCTTCAACTTATGTATAAATTTTTGACAATCCTTCCAACTAACCATTTCCACAGGCAAGTCACCACCCTTGAAGTTAGAAGGATTACTCCCCATCACGGCTTGCCACAATTTTTGGGTAACCTCATACTTGCCAATATAATAGTTATTCGTCAATGTGACACGATGCACAGGTTTTTCCCAATCAGATGGATTCTCCATCTCAGGTGTTGCTCCCATATCAAAGCTACCAGCCTCCACCTTGACCATTTCAATGCTGACACCACCTTTGACAGGAATTGTTATTACACTGCCAGACGTAGAACTACCAACAGCGTTTAATGAAGTACTTGAAGTAGATAAAGACGCTGTGGAAGAAACTGGCTGAGTTTGCGAAACAGGTCGTTGAGTTTGCGATTGCTGAGGATGAGTCGTTTGAGAGATTTGATTTGTGGAAGCTGCCTCTTTAGAAAGTGTAATTTGGAGATTACTTGGAGCAGAGGACTTCAACTTGACAGTACCTTCCTCCGATTCATACCCATCACAAGCTATAATATATGAATGCTGACCGATAGGCAAACTAGTATTTGCCACACCATCTGAGCCTTTTATGAATTTGTTATCCACCAATACAGAAGCTGTAATTGGCGAATATTTTATCGTCAACGTCTGCATTTGCTGAGTTTCAGACGATCCACTCGGTTTCGTCAATGTCAGTACATAAGTTCGATTACTCTGCAACTTTTCTATCCCATAATCCCCAAATGTTACCATCAAAGGGAGATAGTCCTTGGTGACAACTTTCATTTGCCGGGACTCCTGCGTCATAAAAGCCCAAGTCTCATTATTACGCTTCACCAATGGCTTGATGACATTGCCCTCGACATCGGCGACATCACCAACAAATGAAATCTTGACCAGGGCGCAAGCATCGCCATTCAAGTCCTTTCGACCTTCAGTCTGAGCCGTAAGGTCGGTCAGAGCAAGAGCAAACGACTTGACTTTCAGTTCTTGCGCCATTGCAGTATTCAGCAAGGCGAATACTGACAATAATATCAAATAAAGTTTCTTCATATCTCAAACAATAAATTTTACTTGGAGATTGCCAAGCGAAAACCACAATATCGACTTTTACTCTCTGAACTCACACCTAGTCTTGGTTGACGAAAATTGAAACTTTCCGAATAATCACCACCACGGACCACACGTTTCTTTCCTTCTTTTGCTCCCATAGGATTTTTCAGAGAACCGCTAGCATAAGGGCCATAAACATCCTGACACCACTCCGCAACATTACCTGTCATATCATAAATGCCCAATTCATTAGGTTGCTTCGTACCTACGGTATGAGTTTTTGAGCCGCTATTGCCATTATGCCAAGCGACATCGCCAAGAGTATTACTACCACTATACCGATACCCTCTACTTTTTCTACCGCCACTTTCAGCATATTCCCACTCCGCCTCTGTTGGCAAACGAAAATGAAATCCAGTCAAGGCATTCAATTTTTCTATAAATATCTGGCAATCATCCCAACTTACTTGTTCTACAGGATTATTATCCTCTTTAAAAAACGAAGGATTGTTACCCATCACTGTCTTCCATAGAGCTTGCGTTACCTCATACTTTCCTAGATAATAGTCATTTGTCAAAGTAACACGATGGATTGGTTCATCAAATACATTACCCATATCAAAACTACCTGACTTAACCCTTACCATTTCGATACTCACACCGTTCTTGACTGGGATTGTTATCACTCTACCTGAAGGGAGAGATGCAGAAGCGGAAGGTGTTTGTGGTTGCGATGTACTTATAGTGTTCAAGGAAGATTTTGTAGATTCACCATTTGAGGTTGAAGGTGTCGAAGCCGATGCACCACCCACTTGATTCAACGTTAGGATATACGTTCTATTGCTCTCCAGCTTACCTATTCCATAATCCGCAAATGTTACCATCAGAGGAAGAGCGTTCTGGGCAATGACTTGCATTTGCTTGGAACCTTGTGTCATAAAAGCCCAAGTTTGACTATTCTTCTTCACCAATGGCTTCACCACATTTCCTTCCACATCGGCGACATCACCGACAACAAAGATTTTCACCAAGACGCAAGCATCACCATTCAAGTCCTTGCGACCTTCGGTCTGAGCCGTAATGTCCGTTGGAGCAAGGACAAACGACTCCACCGATAGCTTTTGAGCCACGGCGGTATTCAACAAGGCAAATACATATAATAATATAGTACACAATTTCTTCATGCTTATATTCTTTTTATAAGATAATATTTATCAAAGCATAATGCCTACCATAGCCATACCTTTAAGATCCTTGATTTATTCTGTGAAATTACAATATTCATAGAGATACAACACAATCTATTAAGAATCATTCAGAGAGTGCCAAGCGAAAGCCAATTCCTGACCCCTCTTCATTAGGAAGCCCAGAAACACGACACAATACCAAGCAGGATTTTGCCCTATTAAACCAACATCCTCCACGAA